>Ga0209979_1000319_pt1 | contig 68786 bp, 68 predicted proteins | sample AnhtaG_FD_183114 | JGI IMG/M metagenome (GOLD analysis project Ga0209979, IMG submission 183114) | Deep subsurface microbial communities from Anholt, Denmark to uncover new lineages of life (NeLLi) - Anholt_01485 metaG (SPAdes) (version 2) | ecosystem: Environmental > Aquatic > Marine > Oceanic...
ATCCCCCCGGTGAAAGCTTCTGAAATATGCGTGCAAACTCACGATTAATTTCGTGGTAAGCCTTCATGAATGTTCGAGTTTTTTCCAATTCAATTTTTTCAATAGCATCGAGAATTGCTTTTCTTTCACGTTGTATCGTTTGCCTTCTCATATCTATTTCGTCAAATCTCTCTTTTATAGTATCATATTGCGTAATAGCTTTCAAGTTAACTGGTTCCAAAGCTTTTTTCTTGTTGGTAGCTGTAGAAATATCTGATTGTAATCCCGATTCTGAGAGCTCGTCAGTCACTACGGGCAAAGCACCGTAATCCTTCGATCTCTGATAAAGAGTTTCTATCTGATCTGTAGTAATAATCTTTTTTGATTCAAAATTGTTTAGTTTAGCATTTTCCATTGAAAGATCAGAGCGTAGGTCGTTTATTAGTTTCTGATAATTTTTTTGTTTCTGCCAGGATATATCCTTTCCTTGAATCTGTTTATTAATTTCTTCCTGTTTTACATTCTTTTTGTCTTCTTCTTGTTTTAAATCAGTTTCAATGTTTTCAATATCTTTTACTATTAATTCTATTTGTTTCTCAGTTTCTTTGATGTCTTGGTTAAGAGAGATTATTTTTTGTTCTCGTTCTTTATTTTTATTTAATTCGTTTAATTTAGCTTGTATTTTTTGAAGATCTTTATTAAATTTATTTAATTCTTTTTGAACTTTCTTTTGCGCTTCCAACTCTTTGTTTTTATCTTCTCTTAAAGCATCTATGACTAATTGGATTTCATTGACTTTCTTTTGTACCTCATCTACTTGGGTATTAAAACCCTCCATGTCTTGAGCACACGTTTTAATATTTGCGTTAGCTTCCAAGTTTTCCTTAGTTAATTCTTCAATTGAATTGATAACCATCATAACATTTTCAAGTGCCCTTAGGTTATCCATTGTACTCTCTAATTTTTTATTTTGGTTACCAATATGAGTTCTTAACTTTTCTGTATTCTCCCAAAACTTATTTTTTTCTAAAATTTGAGAATCGATTTTTACTGTTAAAGCTTCTTGTTCTATATTGAGATTTGTAATGTTTTCTTCAGTGTTAATTATAGTATTTTTCTTATTTTCTATATTTGAATTTAATTCTTGGATATTATTCTCAATATCAATGATTTTTTCATAAAAATTTTGTATTCCCTGCAATTCTTGAAGTTTTTTTTGCAAATCGTCTAATCCTTGCTGTTTTATTTCTATCTTTTTCTTGATAGTAGAAACTTTATCCCAGTAGTCCTCTTTGAGTTGTTTTACATTGTTTATTTCTTCATTGAAATTTTCTTTTTGTTTTTCTCCTATAACAGTATTCCTCTGCTTAACCTCAGCTTCAGACTTTTCGATTTTTCCAACCAATTCGGTGATTCTTTTATTAACTTCTTCTAATCTCTTATTAGTAACTGATAAATCGTCTGAATCATGCTTTTCTTGAGTATTTATCCGTGTTAAATCTTTTTCAATTTTGTTCAGATCCAGAGTTTGAGACGCAATATTTTCAGTGATCTCTTCAAGCTGTTTATATTGCTCTTGTGATTTTGACATAGTGAGTTTTCGCAATGATAAGTATACATTCTCAAGAATTTCCATTAAATCTTGAACGAAGCTATCAAAAGTTGATGTAGATTGTTGAATTTCTACGTCAGCAGTTTCCTTTACAGAATCAATTAACTGATCTATCGTTGTGTCAACATTCTCAGTAAAAAGAGTTAAAGTTTGAAGTATAGACTTAAGAGTTTCAGACATTTCAGCAACCTCTGATTTTTGTTCCGCTTCTGCTTCAGCTTCAGAGCTTACATCTTCAACCGTCTTCATAATATCGATAATATCAAGGACAAATTGTTTAAAGTTGACCCCTGACGTCTCAATTGCCTCAGCATTAGACTGCTGAATGTTGCTCTTGATAGATTCGACGGAAATATTGATATTCTGAGTGAGCATGTTCAGTATTTGCAGGATTCCTGTTATATCTTCAGTATTTCTTTCGTATTCTTTTTCTGTATTTTCAATTTTAGCTAATAAATTATTTTTTTCAGTAGTTAGCTCTCCTATTCGTCTTTGAATATTATCTTTTCTTTTATTAAGCCCTTCTGATTCAGAGCTAATTTTAGTTAAATTTGCGTTTAGAGTTGACGATTTTAATTCTAAATCTTGTTTTTCTCTCTCAAGATTGGTCGATTCTTTTTTTAATAGATTTAACCTCGTATTAATATTATCAATTTTGGTTCTGTTATCATTAATTTCTGATTCAATAGAATCTTGTTTCATTAATAATAATTCTAATTCTTGTTCATTTTTTCTATAAATAGAATCTTCATCTTTTAATTGTTGTCGATAACTGTTTAATTCATTAGTTAGAACATCTTTTTCCCTTAATAGCTCTTTTAACGCCTCTTCTGTGTCTTTCCCTTTACTTAATTCTTTGATTTTTTCTTCAGTTTTAATTTTATCTAAGTTCAACTTTTCTATCCTATCGGCGTTCATCTTAATCTCTGTAGTTAGTGACGATAACATAGATTTGAAATCTGCTGACTTTGAATTAAGTTTATTCTTATCTTCCTGCAGTGTTACAATAATTTTCTCTAAATCTTGTTGATTTTCGTTTTCTTTTGATATTTTTATATTTAAGTCATTAATTTCTTTTCTTGTTGCTTCAGCTTCATTTTTTGTATTGGCTATCGCATCTTCAATGCTTTCTGATTCTCCTTTTAATTTGTTAAGATCCAATTCTAATTTCTGTTTTTTTTCTTCGTTTTTTTTAATATTCTTCTTCAGAATTTTAATTTGAGCTTTATTCGATGAAATACTTTGCTTTATAACAGAGATTTCTCCATTAAATCCTGTTTTTCCATCGTTTTGTTCTTTAATTTTTGCATCAATATCAGCTTGTTTTTGTTGTTTACTTTCTATTTCTGCTTTTGATTCTTCAATTCGACTTTCAGTATCTGCTACAACCTTCATTTCTGACTCAATTAAAGAATCAAATGTTTGACCTTCATCAAGAACCATCTGTAATTTTTCCAAAGTATTAATTTCTTGAGAAATTTTTTCAATTGACTTATTTGCGAGGGTTAAAGATGTTTGATTTGAAGATTGTTGCGTTTTAAGTTGAGTAATTTTTTCAGTGATAATTTCCCTTTCTTTTTCTTTTTCAGTTATGGTTTTTTGAATATTTTCCATAACTAATGATTCTTGTTTTAAAATATCATCCTGTCTTGTTAATTTTTCTTTTAATTCTTCTAAGATTGTATTAGATTCTTCAATACTTTTTTCTAGATCATTTTCTTCCTTCCTTAATTTCTCTATCTTTAATGCTAATAATTGAGCGTTGTATAAGTTGATTTGTTCATCTAACTCTTTCCATGCCAAAGCATCATTCTTTTCTTTTTCTACTTTTTTTAGTTGAGATGAAACTTCTTTGAAAATTGCTTCAAATTGGCCTAGATCTCTTTCAGCCTTCTCTAGTTCCTTCATAGTTCCATCCTTCATCTCATCGTATTTCTGTAGACCAATAAGATCTTCTATGAATAGTCTACGTGCTACCGGGTTCATGTGAGTTAATTCTACTATTTTCCCTTGCAGAACGAATTGATTACTTCCGTCAGGATCTACATTTGCAGCTGCAAGAGCATTAAGAATCTGAGTTCTAGTGGACTTTTTACCGTTCATCTTATACCCTCCGCCCCCACCTCGTTGAATTGTTCGAGTAATTTCAAAAGTTTCTGTTCCACCTGGAAAAATTTCCTCTGAGTTATCGAAATATAATGTGACCGAAGCTCTATTTGAAGGGTTTTTACCTCGGGATCCCGCAAAAATCAAATCTTCAAGACTCTTAGCTCTCATAGTTTTTTTGCTTAGTCTACCTAGAGCAAATGTTAAAGCGTCGATAATGTTAGATTTTCCTGCACCGTTAGGGCCTACAATACAAGTAAAACCGCTCGAAAGTCTAAGAGTAACAGTTCTGTCACCGAATGATTTAAATCCGGTCATAGAAATTTTTTTGATGTAAGTCAAATTTGAATCGCCATTTCATTCATTCTTTTATAAAATAAAGTATGATTTCATCTATTTATATGCTCGGGATATGAATGTTAGGATTCTTGTTTTTAATATATCATTGAATCTAGGCAATTTGAGGCCATATTAAAGTTCTTTAAAATAAAAAAAAATTAGTGTTTGGTGAAAATAGCATCCATGATAGGCTTTAGTTGTTTTGGGTTTATAACCATAAAGTAGTAGTCGTAATTCAAGACATTGTCGCTGAAGTATCGAAAATTATTTACATCATTTTTTTTTGAAGCGTTTAATATCCCGATATTGCGTAAATTAACAATCAAATGTTTAAATTCTTCTATATCCTTTTTATAATCTATTGATTCACATGTTACATAATATAGTTCTCTTAATTCCTGGATAGTTATGTAAAGATTTGCTTTTTTTAGAAAGTAATTAGATAAATTATCCAGAAAAATTAGGTTTAACAGATCTGATTCTGAGATATAGCTTACCATACTGAATTCATCTGTAATTTGAAGAGTGTCAAATTGGTTTTGAAGAATATCATAAATCTCGAACTTTTTTAAAGTCATTTTTTGATTTAAAACAGGATAAAGCTCTCTTAAAATTTCAATACCTTTTCCTGGAACAGGTACGTGGTGCTCGAAAATTAAATCAGTAATTAAATCTATTAACTCTTTATCGAACTCATTGAAGAACGCCAAAGAAATTCTTTGTTTTATAATATCGTTAAGCTCGGAGAATGAATAGTAGTCTAATTTCTTCTTAAAGTCAAATTCGCTTAAAATTTCCAAGATGGACGATCTTAAAACTTGATTACCTGTAGAGATTATGTTAATTTTGTTTTCTTTACCATATTTTAAAAATTTTTTAAAAGCCTCTGGTTGTATGTGTTCAATGTTATTAAATACTAGTGTGATATTATGATCTACTTTTCTACATGTGAGCTTAAACAAATTCCATAAATCCAGGATGGAAGAATTTAGGAAAGATTTATAATCAAAATTGAAGTTCTTTTTCCTTCCAACCTCAACTATTACCGAAACTAAAATCTCTTCCACACTTTTTTCAGAACAATCAATCTGGATTTTGATTAGTTCAGTATTTAAAGTAGATATGTCGTTTAAGACTGAATTTACAATGACCTTTTTTCCAATTCCTTGCATTCCTTGAAATAATATGTTTAGCTGAAATTCATCATGTAATGAATCTTTAAGAATTGAATAAAGCGATTTTTCTTCTGTTTTTCGATGTAATATTTTAGGGGGGATATATGATTGATCAAATAACGCTCTTGGACCAACGAATTCACTATTTATCCTTTGTGGAGAAATCATTTTATTTTTTATTTTTTATTTTTTATTATTAGTTTAAAAATTTATATTTAAACCCCCCGGGAGATGGGTCATTGGATCTAAAACTGCTGAAATTTAAATTTGAAATTCACTCTGCAAATTGATAAAAAATTAGAACCAATTTTAAGAAAAGTTTATGTATTTCTTATTTAATTAGTTTTTCTTATGATAATTTCATTTTTTTCTATAACTTCTTTAAATCTCAATTTTCTCAGTTTTTTTGGAAATGCTAAATCAATCTCATCATATATGTATCCACTCGAATCAATGGGGCCTTCAATTATCCTTAGTTTTGAAGGTGATATAAAATCTTTTTCAAACGATATTATTTTACTATTTCCTGGGAATTTCCTTTTCAATATAGTTCCAAAAGTGTTACATGCTACAACTGGTATCCTATTTTCTAGAGCTCGAGTTTTTAAATATGTTTTCCAATTTAACATCCCTTCTACGCTGATTTGCGTAGGAGAAAACAACAAATCAGCCCCGCTTTCTGCAGCTAACCTAGGGGTTTCAAAAAACGCCATGTCAAAACAAATTAAAATTGTAAAACTGATTTTTTTAAATGAAAAAACTATTAATTCTTTACCTGGTTCAAAGTTAAGCTTTTCATATGAATAAAGGTGTATTTTATCTTGTCTATAAATCTCATCTCCATTATTATCAAAGAAATAGCAAGTGATTCTCGGTTTAACCGTATCTTTTCTTTTTTCCCACAGAGCTCCTGATATTATACCTATTCCGTATTCTTTTGCTAAATTTTTTATAAATTTATAAGTACTTCCCCTTTCTTTTTGAATGTTAAGTTCTTTTTCATTAATAGGTGATATCCATCTTTCTGGTAAACATATAATATCACAATTATTGTGGTGTTTAATAAGAGAATTCAATATTTTTTCAACTTCAGAATAACTTTTATCTATTTTGGGTAAAATTTCTGGTTGAATACAAGCAAGACGTATCATTAGGCTTTTCCTATATAAAATTTTTTATTTATTTCATTGATAATATTAAAAAGTTCGTCTAGCCTTGAAATTTCATAATCAGGTTTGTTTTCCTCAGAAATGGTTTCACCTGTAACATGGATATCATATTTTCCACCACGATGTATGTAAACGCTATGGATTTTATTAAATTTAGCAGGTATTATATCTTTGTATAGGTTATCTCCAACATAAAGTGTTTCGTGTCCCTTTACCTTAAATTTCTTTAAACAATAAGAAAATAGTTCAGGATTTGGTTTTCTAATTCCAATTTCGTCAGATATTACGACTAAATCAATTAAATCGTCTATTCCAAGTCGTAAAATCTTCTCATATTGTTTGATAGGAATTCCATCCGTTATAATAGCAGTTTTAATTGAAGATTTTTTAAGTTTTTCCAAGCAGTTTAAAACATCGTCGTAAAGTTGAATATGCTTAATTTTTTGACCATGGTAAGCCATTACCGCTGCTGTGATATATCTAACTTGCTCATTAAAATTTATTGCGTAATTTTCATGCTGGTTTAATCTCCTAATAAAGTAATTGTAGTGCTTTGAAGAATTAGAACCATATTCAGCGACGATTTCTTGGATTAAGATCAAGGCCTTTTGCCTCTTAATTTTTAACCCTAAGCTTATCATCGCATCTATACCCTTAATTCTTGCTCTTTGAGAAAGACCTGTTGAATCGAAAAGGCAGTCATCGAGGTCGAATCCTACAAGTTTTATAGGGCACATAAGCTCTTAGGAAAAACTTTAAATTACATTTAATTGAAATAAATTTATTTATTTTTACGAATATATAACCTTTAATATTAATTTATTCTATGTAAAACTGAAATTAGTTTGAAGAGATTTTTAAAACTATATATAACGGAGATTCGTTAATTGAAACCAATTGTCGCATTATCTTATTTTCATCGAAAGATTGGTCCACTAGTGTTTTATTCATATCCTGAAAATATGCTAGGTGAACAACTTTCAACGAGAATAGCAAATATAATGGATCAAACAGTAAGCGAAGGATTTTTTACTCATTCTTTTGAACAAAATATCTCAAACAACTATTATTTTGAAATTCATTCTGATTGGGCTCGTGGAAATAAGGAAATGTTAATGGTCTCTATAATTTTTGATCAACAAATAAATTTGGAAATAGAGCAAAATGTAAACATATTATGCACTGAATTTCTTGAAAAATTGCTCTCTAACGAGGAAATTTTCACTGCGTTTTATGTAAATGATATAAATAATTTTGAGGAACATGACAAAGACCTTATCTATAAAAACAATTCTTTAATAAAATTATGGGTTAAGGAATTATATTGGGCAGCACTTGAAGATACAAGAGAAAAAAGCGAGGAAGAGAAGATTGCCACATTGTTAAATAAAAGACATGTCTTTTTAATGTTAAAGAAACTTTCAAAAGGCCCAATTGCTTTAGATGGATTAAGAGAATGGTATAACACCGCGTTTCCCAAATTAGATTTTAAAGAGTTAATCGACACTTTAGTCTCCAAACAGTTTATTTTCATAAATCAAATTGGGATTGTAGAAAAGTACGTGTTATTATTGAAGGAAGTTAATGCTGAAAGAATACCCCCCGATAGCGTAATTGAATATATTGATGAAAATCCCGATTTAATTGAACTTGAACTAATTGAATTATTACTTCCAAAAGTACAAGAGTATTTTAGTATTTATGAAAATAAAAATCAAAAAGAATTGGAGGAAGATACATTCGCTTTATTTCAAATTGTTTCTGATCCAAAAAAATACAATCTGCTATCAGAATTAAGAAATGGGTTAATTTCAAAAGATAAATTACCAAAATTAGTCTCAAAAAGAGCACTTGACCACCTCAACTCTTCATTGTCCTTCCTAAAAAAATATGATGTTATTGAAGAATTAAAATATAAAGACGAACGATATATTTTTTTAAAAACTGATATTCAGATCAGTACGGCCTTTCCCGAGTATTTGAGAAAATCGTTGCCTCAGGAATCTAAACCAGTAATTGCAAAAAAATATAAACCAAAAGGAGATTAGGACTCTATGAGTAAGGAGGAAGAATCTCTTCAAGATTTAAAATGCTTACTTGGGAACATGGGTATTGAAATATTTTTCGCAATCGAAAAGGGAGCTAAAGATTATGAAAGTATGAAAATATTCTCAGGATTACCAATGGCTTGCATTAAAGGACGGGTACCGGTTCTCCTCGAATTAAAACTCGTAAAAAAAGATATCGAGGGTTATATTTTAACGAAAAAGGGTTTGGACTTTAAGAAAAAGATCGAAAACGATTAATCAATAAATTTAAATTTCAGTTTGGGGCGACAGCGTCATCGCTTTGAGCAAAGCTCTTTCGATTGTCATAAGTTCATCATTAATTTAAATTCTTATTTCTTTATAATTCACCGTCAGTTAAATTTTTTTTCCTAGGGAATTTCCTTTCGTAATATCCTGGCGTTTTTAAACCACCAGATTCAAGAATTAATTCTTTTAATCCCCCCTCTTCCTTTAAACGGTTTTTTATTCTGAGATAATCAATGGGACTTAATTTTTTTTGTTCTAAAAGAAAGTCCAATATTTTTAAAGCATCCTTGGTTTCTGTGCATCTTCTGAGGAAGTCATTAACTCCAGGATTTTTTAAATCTTCGCAATAGGGTTCTTTTGGAAGCCCTACAATCTCTGCTTGTTCCGGCTCGATATCATCACCCACTCCTTCGATCTTGAGAGTTTTTTTTTTAACAGATAATTCATGCATTAATTGAGGGAATTGAGCCTTTAAATCGCTTTTATCGTATGAAAGGTTCAATCCCTCTTCATCGCTAATTTCAAGGTTTTTCTTCAATTTAATTTCTAGAGTATTTTTCACTTTGTTTTCTTCTTCTTTTTCTATCATTTCCTTATTTGCTATTTTATTTTTTCTGATATTTTTCTTATTTTCCATGTTCCAAGTGATAACATATTCAAGGTTGTATTAGGTATAATTATAAATTTAAAACTATAAAATTATCGACAATCATATAAAAAGATGAAATAATAAAATTAATTAATTTTCCATTATTTCAACATTTATTATACTATTGGAGTTTGCTTAAATCTTGAAGTCTGGATATAGTTATGTGAAAGATACATTCGAAAAACACGAAACTGGATATCAAACTAATCACTGGAATAGAGGAATTGAATATAGAAAAGGAAAGTCTATCGAACGAGTTGAAAAACCGACTAAATTGCATAGAGCACGTACTTTAGGGTATAAAGCAAAACAAGGATATGTGGTTGTTCGAGCTAGAATCCGAAAAGGTGGGATGCATAAAGTTAGACCTAAAAGAGGGAGAAAACCTCGAGCAATGGGTGTCTCTAAGTACACAACTGGTAAAAATTTACAATGGGTAGCTGAAGAACGCGTACAGCGAAAATATCCAAATTTAGAGGTTCTGAATAGCTATAAAGTATATGCCGATGGAAGGAATTGGTACTACGAAGTTATTATGGTGGACAAGAATCATCCAGTTATTAAATCAGACCCAAAAATTAATTGGATTTGCGAACCTCAACACACAAGAAGAGTAACTCGTGGTTTATCTGCTTCTGGAAAGAAAGCACGTGGATTAAATAAGAAGGGATGGGGTTCTGAAAAAACTCGACCAAGCTTAGGTGCAAATAAGGGGCGTGGAAAGTAGCTTTTAATCTTAGTACTTACACCTCTTAAAAAAAATCTAATTTTTTCTTTTCTTCAAAAAATAATTAAGTCTGCCATCAGACTTAATATAAAGAAAAAAGAAGAATGATGGTTTCTCATTAAAAGAAACTTACGGAACTATTCCTCAAGTGTGTGACATGGTTGTTTTCAATTAAACAATATGTTAAAATCTACTCACATACCATAAAATTCAAAAAAGATATTTTAAAACAACACAATTTTTGCTGAAATACTATTAAGCGAAAAGTAACTAATACCACAAAGTTATCCCTTGTCTTATCTACTTAGTAATAAAAGTAAAATTTTAATTAATTGCAAATTATTTAATTATATTAAAACAAAATAATATATTTTTTTAGAACTCAGGACTCGTAGCCTAGCATGGCTGTTTTTACTCCAGTATAAATGGTGTAAATAGGGCGTCGGACTTCTAATCCGAATGTCGCAGGTTCGAAATTATGAATTAAAAAATAATTCAAACGAATATCCTGCCGGGTCCGCTTAATTTCAAGATAAGAATATTATATATGGCTTGAACTCATCGTAAGCAGGTGATTTAAGTCTAAAGGATAAATCTTTTCTACAAAAATTAATAAATCATTAATATGAGTTTTTTTTTATATTTGATGCATATTAGATAATAAATTAATATTTTTGAATAACCTTTATGAACCAAGAATTCCATGCTAAAGAAAAAATTATTTATTCATCAAAATATCCCATATGCCTTTAACTGGAATATCGTACACCATAAACAAAAAATTTCCCCTAAGAACCCTTATCGAGAGGAATTTAAAAACTTGGGTTCTTATTTTAAGAAGATTTACCAAGGGACCATACCGAATGAGTTATTCAATATACGGAACCTTCCGCGCGTCTCGCAATTTAAGATCAGAGGATTGAAACCCGCCTTTATAAATAGTTTTAGTAAAAGTTTAATTCGAGAGGGAAAAATAACGCATTATGGTTCAGATTCAAAATTACCTAATTATGCCAATAATGTTTATGAAAATTTTAGAATTAATGAAATTGGTAAAAAACCTGGACACGAACCGATTCTAAAGAATATTTTAATCAAAGATAGCAATTCTGTTGCGATTGAAATACCCATATGGAAAAAAATTGATAATAAAGTAATAACCGGACATATTGATCTTATCCAAATTGAAAATAATCTCGTTAAGGTAATAGATTATAAACCAGAAGGAAAATTTATGATTTCTCTACCACAAGTTGCCACATATGGTCTTTTAATTAAGTCTATGTTCAATTTACATAAAATTAAGTGCGTTTCCTTTAATAAGAAGGAGGCTTGGGAATACGATCCAGATATTTTATTGTCTGATGTAAAAAACTACTTAATCTCACAGAGAATTAACAATAGAAATTGGGAAGATTTCTTGATATAGGTAAAATCTACTTCATTTTTGTTTTAGCTTTTTGGATTGATTTATTACGCCCCTCTTCTTTTGGAATGACATATCTTCGAAGTAATAAGTAACTTATAATAATACCAATAACTTCAATGGTAATTCCAGCAAAAGCAATTATAGTTCCATTAAAACCAATAAATCTTAGGAATATTGCAAAACCTAAGCCAGAAATTGTAAGTCCTACTAGAAGTATTCCAATTAAAATCTGTGAAAACGAAGATTTTATGAATCCTAATTCCTTTTTAAACCAAGACATAAGTAAATCATTTAAATTAATAGAGTTTTAGTGTAAAATTCTAAGTAAAGTAAATAATATTAATTTTAAAATTTTTGTTATTTTTTCGGTTTCTTCTTAAATTTGTAATAGAGAGTTTTATCTAGGATATTCCCAATTTTTTTGGCAATATCGTTGGAAATTTTGTAGCGTTCTCCTTCTATCATCTCTTTAATTTCTTCAGGATTCGGAGGTCGATTTAGCCTCTCAGAAAGTATATTATTAGTAAAAGCAGCTATTTCATGTTCTATTCTTTCTATATTGGGTAATTTCATATCTGGAACGAGGGATTTAATTTTTTCGACCGCAAACAAATAAAACTCGCAGAATTTAGAAAAAATATCACCCTTTAATCCACTATGTAACTGAATTTGTTCGGTAAGTGTTTTTGTATCTTTTTCGCTCCAATAAAATTGACGTGGATTCATTCCACGGCGGCTAATTCCCATTAAATTTGATGTAATTTTACGTTCAATCCAATTAAATGTGCTTTCATGACGTAATTTAATCAATTCTTTTTTCTTATCGTCCTTTATTTTCTTTTTTTCTACATTCGCACTTTCAATTTTAAGTTTTTCTAATTCTGCTAATTCTTCAAATCTTTTTATTAGATCGTAAGCTATACAATAGGATACAGGAGATACTAAATCCGCTCTTAGTTTTAAAGGTGATATGTCTTTATAAACATAACTTTCTTGGCTCTTTAACTCTGTCATACTTTCTTTCAGAGTTTTTATCTTCAAACGTGATAATATAAAACCATTTACAAGAAAAACTTGATTAACAGCATTAAAAATTACTGCTAGTTCTTTTTGTCTTTTCATAGTTCTCTCGATACTTAATTCCTCCAGTTTAACTTGAACCCAATCTTCAATACCTTTGTTTTCAATAACCGTCATTAGAGCCCGGGAGTAGATCGCCTTATCATTTGAAATAATACCATACAATTCTATTATCCTACTTAATTGTCTTAGAATTTTCGACAATAAATTGTAAAATAAATCTGTTACTATATTACTTAGTATCTCATCATAGTCAAGAAGAAGAATTATTTGAGAGTAATTGCTTAAATTCAAACCTTGAAAGAAAATCTTGTCGATAGTTTGTTTTTTCCTTACAAACTCTCTCAGATCGTTTATAGAAAATCCAGTTTTATTTTCTAAAATATCCCATAACTCGTCATATTCTGTTTCATTTCTATAGAGAATTTTAAATAAATCAAATTCAACATTATCAGCAACTTTTGTAATAAATTTCTCAAGATACGGAAATTTCATGCTACATAATGCTTTTTTTGCCACATTGATCAAATTTTTTTGATTGTCATTTAATAGGATTAGATCTTGTTTTTTTATATTATATCTTATCATGCTTTTCTGTACATTTTCAGCTAACTCATAATCAACATTCATTAAGTGTAAGGTATCCTTAATTCCTCTTTTATTAAGTAAAAAAATAGCATCCTCAAAACTTGATTCATTTAAACTTTGAAGGAAGTAGATAAAATCATTTGGATTTTTTTTTAACTGCTTAATTAGAGCAATTTTTAATTCTGAAAGAATATTATTTTCAAATTCATCATATTTTAGATCTTCTTTAAACGCGTTTTCAATTGATTTGATAGTTTCTTTTTTTAAATTATTCCCTTCGATAAAAGTTTTTAATCCAGATATAGATATAGGGAATTTATTTAATTCATATTCCATTATGCGCTTTTTTATCATCCGGATAGGCATTGTTTGGATTTGTAATTCCTTATAGGATTTAAATTCAAATTGGTTTTGCATCCTCTCAATTATTCTATTTAGAGTAAAAACTTCAATGAATTGGTCTTCCTTCTCTTCCTTTTCTAATTGTTCTTCAATTGGAAGCGAGATGCCTTTAAACGCAGCGCTTTCTTCTAAAATTTCCTGTTTTATGATTTCATTTAAGCCAATAATATCTCCTACAAAATCGTAAAAATAATAGGATGGTGATTTGGATATAATGTTCAATAGTTCTCGTTCAATTTGAATTTCAATATCCTCTATTCTTTTTCTTCTCTGAGATTGTTGTAGACTACCTAGCCTGTCTTCTATTAACAAAGATATGAACATATTTTCTAAATTAATAATTTCATCAAATAGAGCTCTTTCTAATTCAAAAGAATTTTTTAAAAAAGTCTCAACTTCTTCCATTAGAATCTGTTTCTCTTCCATTTCAAGTTGTTTAGTCGAATCAACTGTCAACTTGTTAGGATCTAAAGATTCATCTACTTTTATACCCATATAATGATACAAATGAACTGCTGCAGTAGCGATTAGAAGAGAGCGTAAGGTAGGTTCTTTACGAATCAATTCGAAAATTTTTTCTTTATCAGCTTCTCTTTTCAAATGGGAAATTATTAAATCTACAGTCTGAAAAAACCTAGAGGCACTTTCAGTCGCTGTTGATTTTCTTTTTACTCCGCTTATCATAAATTTTTTATCCACTCTCTATAAACTTCCTTAAAATTGTCTGCAATATCATATTTTGCTTTATTGTGCCAGTATTTAAACTCAAAAACATGAAATAAGTCAGCGTTGAATAAGTCAATTTCTTCCGCAGTTAGTTCTTGTTTCAAAATCAAAGAAACTGGCCGAGGTATTAATTTTGAGAAATAACTGAGCTCCTTTTCCTTTACGTAATTATAAAATGTGTTCTGTTCATCAATACTAAGATATTTTTCAGGAGTGATTTTTTCTTGTTCAACTTTATATAAGTTAATTTCTTTTTCAACTTTATTTTGTACATACTTTGGAAATTCAGTTTTGATACCAATACAAAACTCATACTGTTTATAGAAATCTATTAAAATTTCTTTTTCTATGTCATTCGAAATTCTTAAAATATATTTGTCTAAAAATTTGAGGAACGTTTCTGGTTCTTGTTCGTCTGATTCTCGTTCTTCTAAATATTTTATAAATTCAAACAATGTTTCGTCTAAAGACCAATCTCGTATTTCTTCAATACTAAAAAATTTTTTAGCATAATCCTTTATCCATTCTAATATATATGTTTTCCAAGTTAAATTTATCGCTCCTATCCGCTTTTCTAAGAAGCGATGGAATCTATTTGCAAAAGTTACTGGATCACTAATTTCTCCATCTGGTTCTTCTTTAAGAAAGCGATTTATCGTAGTATATCTCAGAATATAACTTAATAAATATTTTAATTCATCTGAGAAATGCTCAAATTTCTTTATATGTGAGTATATTAATTTTGAATCTTTTTCCATTTGGATTTCGGCGAAGGCAATTAAGTCACTAATGCTTAAATTAATGCTATTAAAGAACGATTTGATGTTGTTATTTACTAACTTTTTAAATTCTTTGTTCAATACATCTTCGTTATAGGTACCAACTTTTAGCAATACAATTGGATTAATCTCTATCTGCGATATTAAATATTGTTCGAATTTACTCAAAATATTTTGCCCTAAATTTTTAGAAGGTTTTTGTTCATTTTCAAATTTTTCGTGTAAAATTCTAATAAAGTGATAGGTCATGGTATTTAATCGATGGCGAGATAAGTATCGTGGAAACGAGTTTCTAATACAATTAATACTATTTTTAACGACTTCTGCAAAGTAATTTATTACTGAATGTAATTCACTTGCCCTCAGCTTTCCTTCACTCATAATTGATAGAGTCATTGAACTTACAGCTAACTTGCTGACATCCCTATAAAAATCAAGATTTTCTTCAGAATTGTCAATTATAAATGAGTTATATTTTTCTAACAACTCCGAGACATTCCCCAATTCGCCAGTTGTTAGGAAGTTCTTAGAAATTTTTAAAAAATTATCAACTTTGATATTTAAATCAGTTAACATCTTTTCCATATAGGAAATAATTTCGACACCAGAGAAGAGTTCTTGGTTTTTACTAAAACTTTCCTCGATTTTAGCAACAAAATATGATATAATTTTCTCTTGGATGTCATCTATTGTCCCAGTATTAGCTAATTTAAGTAAATTGGTTCCTAGGATTAGTGTTTTTTCAACAATAAAATTTGCACTAGGCTCTGAAATAGCATATTTAAGGTGATCTATTGTTGACTTTCCAATATATGGCGATTTTAGGCGATCATATTTTTGATCAGAAAATTTAATCTCAATGGGGCTTTTGTTCCAAAGATAATCTACATCCGTTCTTATAGATCCATAAGTAGACAACATTCCTTTTTCAGTTGGTAAAGAAACACTTAAGCCTATTAGTTTTTTATTCCATTTATCCTCAATCAAATCTCCATAAAGTTTTTTGCTAAATCGAGTAGCAAATTTATTATAAACCTGAATTTTTTTTTGATGTTCTAATAATGGATGATTAGAAAACTCTTCTATTTCATAAAATAATTTACTTATATGATTAATTGATTCTCTTGATTTGTGAGGATCTAAATATCCTGTTTCCGGTTTTAAAGCAAGTAATAAACTTTCACATTCCTTGTATTTACCGGGAATGAGTACCATCGATTTTGGGTAAATATTCATTTGAGCGTCTTTTTGGTCGAAATTATACAATTCAAATTCTATTGAAAATACTTCAGAACCAGCAAAATCCCTCAGCATAGCATTATACATTCGAAGATATGTTATTACCTCCTTAGAAAGCTCGTTAACCATTTCTTTAGTTAGTTTTCCAGGTCCTATTACATCTCCCGCTATTAAATCTGTTGGGCTAGAGTACCCAAAAATTAAAGAAAATTGAAAATTAATAGACTCACGTGTCGTTATCATAATTTCGTTTTTTTTCAAATCTATTTTTATAAAAGATAAAAATCATACATTTTAACCTTTAGCAATAGATTTTTTTTTAGCGTTTTGTGTTTTACTGCTTATCATTATTTTTCTATTATTAATTAATAATTGTGGAGAAGAAAAAATAAAGAAATAAAAAGTATCAATATTATATTAATAATACTTAAGTGAAGTAAAACCTCAAATAGTATTCTACCGTGGATGGTGATATGGATTGGAGTTTGGTACAGACCTTGGAATTGGGCCCGATGAAATCGAAAAAATAAGTCCTCAAATTACTTTTATCACTTCAAACGCGGATATTGAAGCTATCGCTCTTGTGAGCTTGGAAGGTTATCAGATCGCTTTTTCAGCCCTTCCACAATATCAAGTTGACGGAGATCAGTTTTGTGGACTAGCAAGTGCATTATTAATGACTGGAAGTTCAACAATTAAAACACTATTTCAAGAAGATTTAAGTGAAATAATTGTGAGAGCTGAGAATGGTTATGTAATTGTAAGCAACGCAGGGCGTCTAGTAATCGTGTGTGCAGGAACGCTCATTGATACATTGATGAAAACTGTTAAAGTAATGAGGGTTGCTGCAAAGAATTTAGCTATGATTTTTGAACAAAAACAATAAAATCTGATTTTTTATTGAAGAATAAGTTTATAATGCTTCAAAAATACTTCTATAAATATACATTTTATGGTTAAAATCGATGTTTACTAAAATAAACCTCCTTAAATGTTGGCATGGACTATGGCGTTTTAAAACGCTTTTTCAACGGTAAAACCATAAATTTTGCTCTGACTACTTTTTAACATCATTTTTTAATAATAAGCATTGCACCTGCAATCAAGCATTATTATAATTGATTTCCAATTTTAAGATGAGACATCATTTAAATTTGATGATGAAAAAATAGTAAAAAGGTAATATATATGACAGATTTTTATAATACAAGAATTTTACTTGAACCGAATGAAATACCAAAAGAGTGGGTTAATATCGTACCAGATTTACCTGCTCCCATGACGCCCTTAATAAATCCCATGGATGGGAAACCTGCACCTCCTGAGTTGGCATTCGCAATATTTCCAAAGGAATGTGTACTTCAAGAAGTTTCTCAAGAACCTACAATTCAAATTCCTAAGGAATTAAGGGAGCTTTATGTTAGATCTTATAGACCAACACCACTTCATAGAGCATATAGTTTAGAGAAAAAACTTGGAATTGAAGGTGAAGATATCAAAATCTTCTATAAAAATGAATCGGTTTCTCCCACTGGATCTCACAAACCAAACACAGCTCTAGCTCAAGCTTACTATTCTAAAAGAGATGGGGTCGATGAATTGATAACTGAAACAGGAGCGGGTCAATGGGGTTCTGCATTATCTTACGGATGTAATTTGTTTGACATTAAGTGTACTGTATACATGGTGAGAGCTAGCTTTATCCAAAAACCGGGAAGAAAAATACTGATGAGAGCTTTTAATGCTCAAGTTCATGCAAGCCCTTCAAAATTGACAGATTCTGGAAAACAATATTATGAAAAAGACCCAGATCATCCAGGAAGTTTAGGAATTGCTATATCTGAAGCGGTTGAACATAGTATGAGAAGTGAGAAGTCGAGATATTCTTTAGGTAGCGTTGTGAATTTCGTTCTTTTACATCAAACTATCATAGGACAAGAGGTTAAAGCACAATTACAAAAAGTCAACGCGAAACCTGATGTTCTGGTTGGATGTATGGGGGGAGGATCTAATTTAGGAGGTCTAATGATCCCTTTCGCGAAAGATAAATTAGATGGAAAATATCCTGATTTAGAGATCGTGGGAGTAGAACCCCGAGCTTGCCCAAGTGTCAATAAAGGAGATTATAGATGGGACTACGGGGATTCTGCTAAAAAAGCTCCAATTTTGAAAATGTATACGTTAGGCCATAATTTTATTCCAAGCCCAATTCATGCAGGAGGATTACGATATCACGGAATGGCTCCAATAATTTCGATATTGGCAAAAAAGAAAATAATGTCCTCAGTCATGCATCACCAAACTGAAGTTATTGGATCAGGTTTACTTTTTGCGAAAACAGAAGGGATTCTGCCGGCGCCTGAAGCCGCCCACGCAATAAAAGAAGCGATTGATCAAGCGTTAAGAGCAAAAGAAAACTCCGAAAAGAAAACAATCGTTTTCTGCTTAAGTGGACACGGATTTTTTGATTTATTAGCATATAAGGAATATATGGTTGGTAATTTAGTAGATTACGAACTACCAAATGTTGAGATTCAAAAGGCTTTAAGCGCGCCAGATATGCCTAGTATTGACGAAACTCGGTTTTAAATAAAACATATAGCATTTTTATAAATTTTTTTTTTTATTTTTAATAAAGATTTTAAAATTTCTCAGATAATATCTAGAAGAAAACATAAAGAGATTGTTATTTTTGGATACACTATCTATTATAATTACTAGTATTCTATATTTATATGGCTTGATTTCGCTTTATACTGCTTTTTTAGCAAAAAAAAGAAACGAAAAAGGGGCTTTCATTAATAACCTTGTAAATTCATTAATCCTCATTGTTAGCATTACAATTAATTTATTGATAAATTCTCTAAATATTTCTAATATTGGGTTTATAGTATTTCCTTTTGACATATTTATGATAATTTTTATCATTTTTTTCTTACCTCATTTTTTATTATCTGTGAATAGAGAAAAAAGAAAAGTTAGATTAGAAGAGAAGCATACAGAAGAAGAAAATTCCAATTTGACTGAGGAACTACCTTTTAAATACGAACTTTACAGAAAATTAACTCATTTAGTAGTCTTAGGAATCGCTTTTTTCTATTTTACGCTTGGATTTTTAGTTCAAAATATTTTTATTTATATTCTAGAGCTTTTCCCTAATATTGTTTCTGAGTTCTTCTTCTCAATCTATAATATTGAAGCTAACAAAATGATCTTTACTCAATATTTGGTAGTTTTTTTAGTTGGAGTATCTTTAATTGGGCTACTTACAGCAGATTTTATTAGAATTTTAAAACCAAACCTTTACCCTTTAAAACCAATTAACCGAATTCTTAGGAAAAAGGAGCGGCATATGAGATTAGGTCCACATATTTCTATGGGGATTGGTTGTTTTTCAATTATAATAATGTATGGCCCTTTTCAGCCTATTGGGCCAATTATTATATGTATTTCGATGACTATGTCTATTTTTGGAGATATGACTGCTAATTTGGTTGGAAGAAAATTCGGGCATAACAACATTCGAAAAACAAAAAAGACTTATGAGGGATTAATTGCTGGAATGAGCATAGCATACATCTCAGGAATTATTACCATGCTATTTATAAATCAAATATATCCAATTAACCTTTTAAGTTTAATAATTCTTCCCGCTATTGGTACTCTTTTGATAGGATTTATAGACTTCTTAGATTTGGATGTTGATGATAATTTATCATATAATTTTATGCTTTCAACTACTCTTTTCGTTATTTCTTTATTCATTTTAGGTTTATAATGAAGGATGTTATTAGCAAAATTTTTCAATCACAAAATTTTATTTAAAAGAACATGAGCGAAGAAAAATTAAAAATAGATAAAATAAAGAAAGGGACAGTTATTGACCATATTGATGGCGGTTACGCTTTAACCATTCTGAATTTAACTGGACTTGGAGAATCTCCTAATCTAATGACAATTGGTGTTAATGTTTCTTCAAAGAAATACAATAAAAAAGATATTATTAAAATTGAAGGTGTTTTTCTCAACCAAATTCAACTTCAGCAAATTTCGATCCTTTCTCCAAACTCAAAGATATCCTTGATTGAAGATTATAAAGTAATTGAAAAAAAGAAAGTGAAACTCCCAGATATTATCAAAAGTCTTATTTTATGTCGAAGTAATACATGTATTTCAAATTCTGGTGAACCCATTGATACAGAATTTAATGTTTTAGAAGAAAAACCATTGAAAATTCAATGTGTGTATTGCAACAGGATATATAAATTGGATGAAATCGTTTTCAGTTCTAAAGAAAAAATTGAAAAAAGAGTAAAACAATCAATCAAACTGTAAAAAATTTTAGATAAAAGCTAAAAAGGTATGGGTAACTACCGTAACGAGCATAAATAACAAGAAAAATATGCCTATACCTGGTTTAATTATATTTTTCCAATTCCATTCTTCTTTATCGTATTGATATTTTAAGATAATAAAACTAACAAAAAACGGAGTTAAAAACCAAAAACACAACATCCAAATAAACAACCCTAAACCCGAATATACTGGTAAAATCCCGAAAAACAACCTTCCTAATAAACCACTTAGCACTGCAGTAATTGCCCTAATCCAGTAAAGTTTTGTTTCCTTCTCAAGCCGTATGTCAATCTTTTTTGTTGATTTTTTATCAATGTTAATTTCTTGTTCAGGCTGTGATTTTCTCTTCTCTTTTATAAGTTTTTGCCGTTCTTTTTTAATGTTAATTCTTTTTGGTTTGGGCATAATTAGTATTATTAATATTATTTTTTTTATTAAAATTTTGAAATTTACACAGAGTATAAATTATATTTGTATCTGAAAAATGGAAAAATAGAAAAAAATGAATGCATGACTAATAAATAAGAAAGCAATAATTTTTAACGATAATGCAAAATGAAGAAAAATATTAAATTTTCAAATTTTGATGTATTTGCAGTTACAAAAGAATTAGGAACTGTTCTCCCTCATGGAAAAATTGATAATATTTATGAAATTGATGGGGAATTATTAATTTTAAAAATAAAAACACTACAAAACGAGAAAAAGAATTTAATTATAAAAAACGATTCTCGTTTAAATTTTACTAACTTTAACTACCCGATTCCAAAATATCCCTCACAGTATATAATGTCTCTAAGAAAGTACCTTAAAAATAGGAGAATTTTATCTGTTAGTCAACATAACTTTGATAGAATTATTATCTTCGAAATAAGTAATATGGATGGAAATTCATGGAAATTTATTGTTGAACTATTTAACAAAGGTAATTATATTCTGCTTGATGAAAATAACATCGTTAAAATCGCAAAAAGTTATAGTAAATACAGAGATAGGGACATTTTAGCTAATAGACAATATACTTTTCCTAGTTCTCGTGGCAAAGATTTTCTTAACCTTTCTCAAATCGATTTTAATGAAACAGTAAGTAATTTAGAAGATGAAATCGTTAGAATCCTTGCAAGAAATATTAATATCTCAGGAACAATCTCAGAAGAAATATGCCTTAGGGCGGGAGTTGATAAAAAGCGATCAGGAAGTGATCTTACTCCCCTAGAACTAGATGCTCTATTTAATTCCTTTAAAAAATTAAGAAATGAATTACTTTTTGGGGAAATGAAGGCACAAATTGTATTCAACGAACAGGATGAACAAACTTCAGTTATACCTTTTGATTTAAAGCTTTACAAGGATAATAAAGTTCAGTACTTCAATTCCTTTAATGAAGCTGTTGATGTGTTCTTCTCTAAACTAGATTCTAACAAAATTCTTTCGCCCAAAGATCAAGCCGTTAATCAAAAAATAAAATCTCAAGAAAAAATATTAAAAAACCAACTAGAATACCTTGAAGAGCTAAAAATAAAAAAAAAATTGTACTATGATCATGGTGCCTTTATATATGCTAATTTCAACACTTTTAATAAATTATTTAGTGGAATTAAAGAAGCAAAAGAAAAAGGCTATTCTATACAGGAAATAAACACGAAACTAACAGATGCTAAAAGCGAAAAATTTGAAGATTTGGATATTTTTGTTAAAATCTTACCTGCAACTAGACAAATAGTAATATTAATTGATAAAAATGAAGTTTACTTGGATTTAAACAAAAGTATTGGAGAAAATGCAAATATGATTTATTCGAAAGGCAAAAAGGCTGAGAAAAAATTAAAGGGAACCCTTCCAGCGATTCAAAAAACAGAAGAAAATATTAGAAAGCTAAAAATTAAGAGAGAATCTATCGAATTAGATATTGATTTTCTAGTAAGGAAACCACAAAAGAAATGGTATGAAAAATTTAGATGGTTTACTTCTTCCGATGAATTTCTAATTATAGGTGGACGAGACGCTAGCTCAAACGAAACGATATTTAAAAAATATATAGAACCCAACGATATAATTTTTCACACAAACTTTCCTGGGTCCCCCCTTACTGTAATAAAGAATCCAGAAAATAAACAAATACCTGAAAAGTCAATAAAAGAAGCCGCAAACTTTGTAGCTAGCTATTCAGTAGCGTGGAAAGAAAATTGGGGTATTGTTGATGTATTTTATGTGTTTGCTGATCAAATTTCTAAAACGCCACCTACAGGTGAATATTTACCAAAAGGTAGTTTCATGATTTTAGGGAAAAAAAATGTAATTAAGGGGGCCAAAACCGAAATTGGGCTTAGGTTAAATTTTCTTGAAACAAAAAACGAAAGCGCTTCTGATTCTAAATTATTCTATCCTCAAGTACTGTATGAACCTCTTAATACAATTAATAATAAAGAAAGCAATTTAATAATAGTTAAGCCCTCAAAATCAGGGAAAACAAAGGGACAGATAGCAAAAGAGATCAAAACATATTTTCTTAACAATTCAGAAGCAGAGAAGAAAAAATGGGTTAAAATTTTACCTATAGACGATATAATACTAGTCTTACCTACAGGTAAATCTAAAATTAATGTTCCCCGTTAATTTCCTCTTATTATCTTAAGATTATGACAATCATCAAATAATATACCATCTATCTGGTTATCAATTAATTTGTTTATTACTTGTAGAGGTTGTTTATAACCCAAAAAGCCCCAAGCAAGTGACTTAATATCGTTAACACGGCATATCTTTATAAATTGATTAGAAATTAAATCTGATCGAAGATTTATCATATCCGGAAGATTTTTAAGTTTTTTTCGATGACCTTTTTCTATAAATTCCTTTAAATTTAAACCTCTACCTTTAGTCATGTTAAAACATGTTCTTATCGGTTTAAATGCTTCCTTATATCTTTTTAATTTATTAATATATCTTCCACTTATTGTACAATTCTTTAGAACACCTCTTTTATCTATTAAATCTAATACTTCTTTTTCAATTCCATCATCTTTCAAGTGTATTATAAACTGCGTTTTATCTGTTAAGTAATCTATAGCTTCTTCTAAAAGGGGGATTTTTTGGTTTCTTATTTTTGTCTTAAGATTTTTAACATCGTTATAAGTTAAATTTTTTAATACTCCTTTACCATTAGTGGTCCTGGTTAATGTAATATCGTGAAAAACGATTAACTTTCTATCTTTTGTTCTTCTAACGTCAAGTTCTATGCAATTTGCTCCAGATTTAATTGCAATATCGAACGCTTCTAATGTGTTTTCATCGTAATCTACTAAAGTGCCTCTATGGCCAATAAAAAGTGTAATTTTTTTCATTAAAAGAAATAAATTTTAAGAATATAAATTTTGTTAGTTTTCTTGAACTAAAAACAAGTAAACTATTATTATTAATAGGCCTATTAGACTGAAAGAAAAAACTATAGAATCTCTAAAAGATTGGATTAAAGAAAAGATAAAAATAAGCACAATTAACTTCAAATCTAATGGTTTACCAGTTAATTCCTTATAATTTCCGATACTAATCGTCATAAAAATGAAGAAAAATAGGATTACTAGAACCTTAACAGTGATATCTAGAGTTTGCAACAGGATGGTTTCGCGTGCAAACAGAGATAGATAACCACCGTTTAATAAAATTGATATTATTAATAGTATTCCGGCAATAATGGCTGATAGTATGACTGAACGATGAGCAGATTTTTCTTTTAATTTGGGTTTTCTTTTGACCGTTCCTGATTTTAAATTTTCTTTTTTTATTTTTGACATGGTAGCACATTAACTCCTAATTCTTTCGATTTCTTTCTTAAGTCGTGTAATTCGATAGATATAATAAGCAAAAAATGCTCCAATCGTAGAAAAAATGACAATTGTGGAGATTGACATCAAAAGCTCAACAATAGGTAATACGGGAGCTCCGGGGGGGTATTGCAAATCGATAGAAATAATATTCTCGATAATAATTCCAATGGGATAGTCTGTAGATTTACCGAATATTATCTTAAAGTTAAATGTATCACCATAGTCTAATTCTACATCCTCTATACCACCTTCAAGATTTTCAACAGGCATGGAAAACTCATAAGTTATTTGATTTCCCTCTAATTTCGCAGCTCCATCACCGTCAGGATTCATGTCTCCATAATAACCCGTATCGTTAATATAATAATCTAAATAACTATAACTGTTCGTTGACATGTTTGAAAATTGAACAATTTTAGCATCAGTGAAGTCCAAATCTGCATCCCAATCTGCAATTAAAATCCCAAGAAATTCTTTATCGAATTCACTAGAGCTGTGATCGTCGAAATCAAATCGAGCTAAAATATATAAGTTTGGTTCAGCTTGTAAAACCCATAGTTCAATAGGTAAACCATCGCTTTGGTTTAATAAATCAGGAAATAGCTCAATTTCTAACTTTTCCGCTGAATCCCATTCGCCTGTGGCACCATCAACAACGCCGTCTATAACAGGTGCTGTTCCAAATCCCACATCAATCTCAATTGGAGTCCCATAGCTTTTTTCAATGAGGAATGCTGAACTTACAAGTATCTGAGCAATGAAGATGAAAATAATAATGGTTGTTGTGTGTTTTTTCACTTTTATATAGCCACTTTTTTATCATTAAGCGATAGTTCAATTTTGCTTTTAATTAAAGAAACTTAATAAAGTTGATAATTAAAATTGAATTTAATATTTTTTCTTTGTCTTAGCAAATTATGAGGATTTTCAATCAAAAATTTTTGGGATTTCCTTTGTGAAGAAGAGATAGTACTCTTTTCAATATTTAAAGAACTTTCATTTTATGAAAGATAATTAGGTAATAGAACGCTGCAATTGAATTTGTTTAAATAAGTTACAATATAATTTATCAAGCGTTTTATATCATGTTTAGTTTCAAGAATATTACTATTATTATATTCTGCGAATTCCTTTGGTCCAATTGCAATTAACAGCCCCGATAGATCTTTCTCTCTCTTAATAAAAAGCCAAAAAGGATTTTTTTTTTCACTATCTTTAATTAGGAGTAGCATCCATGGATTTAAAGTCCATTCTTTAGAATCGGGTCCGATTACTTTTTCTATAGCATGCCCTGTAGAATATTTTTTAGTTATTTTTATAGCTTTTACTAACCGGTTAAAGTAGGACCGTTTCAGTTTTAAATATCCTTTGAAATAAGATTTGGCGTCGTAGAGTTCTAATTCATTACTTGTTCCATCTGCGAATTTCAGATCAATTTTCCAAGTACTCATATTAAATCCAAATAATTTTTCTTTAGCTTATTTCCATAATTTGAATATCTTTATTATTCTTATTATTTCTATCCAAAAATAATTTTTTAGTAATTTGAATACTACGAATAGTCCCGGATGTTTTTATAGGAGAAAAAACGATTTTATTACCAGATATTTCAGTAATTAATGTCAAAGCGGATATCACGACTTCTTTTGTTTGATGAGAGCATCTTATAATTCCAAAACCTTCTAAAAAATTAATATCAACCAACCACAATCCTACTCTGCTAGCTTCTTTTAAGCCAAAATACTTCCATAGGGATGCCCATATCGAATTTAGAATCTCTTGATTATTCAAATGTTTAATATGTTCCGATATCACTTTAAATAGGATATACCTATGACGTTCATTTTTTACGACTACTCTTCACCCTGATTTATTATTTTTACTCCCGATTCTATGAAATTTCTATCTTGACGCATTTGTACTCGATTTAGAAGAGAAATTACATTTTTAGAGAAACAATTTTTAGCTCGCAACATTGAAATGCCTAAAAGGGTATGACAAACGCTAATTAAAGCTCGAGGATGTCGTATTGAATAAAGATCGTCAAAATTTCCGCTTATGATATAGTTTGCATTTAATTTATTAGCGAGTTGTACGCCTCGGTAAAGATTTCTTAGATTTTTGGACTGTAATGATTTATTTTTTACCATTATTGAAGCGAGCGAAAATTCGATAAACGACTTATTCTGTTTGGTAAGAGAAATTACACCTGGAAAAATCGTTTTGAGTACAGCCTGCTCTGAAAACGAGATTAAGTCCACTCTGGAATCTTTAGCAGCCTGAATTTGAATTTTTTTATCTGGAGATTCAACCACTATAATGTTGGATGATTGTCCAATTCCTTTGAGTTTCTTAATTAGGCTTTCTAGATTTTTTGGATTAATATTAGTACGATATTTAACATTTATATTTGTGATCTCTTCTATTCTTCTTTTTAAATCTGGTTGCATTTTTTCTCTATTATTTTCAAGCTCTACAATCACATTTTGAACCCCTAATAATTTACAAAAATGTAACTTCTGCTCAATTTCCTTGAAGTTGTTAGTTTTTACCCTTAACCTTGACTCAAAATATGACAATCAGATCTTAACCTCTAATTTCAGATCGGGATTTATCTGTAGCGTTTTCGATGTTTTAAGTGTTCTTAAATAAAAAAAAATTTATTAGAATAAATATTTTACATGTTATATATGTTATAAGTGGTTCTATTGGCTAATAAACGAAAGCTTTCTGATATAAAGAAAAAAATTCATAGTGGAAATGCAAATGTTCTCACTGCTCAGGAATTTATCAGTCGCATCGAAAAGGGAGAAAACTTTAAGTTTGAAGACATTGATGTGATTACGACCGCCACTAAAGGTTTAATGAGTGGAATTATGGGCGTATTTTCTTTTAGATTGACGGCCCCAAAAACCTTAAGAAAATTTGCTGAAATCACTCTAAACGGAATCTCTGCTTTTCCTGGACCGTGCCCCAATGAGTATTTAGGAATTGCTGATCTAATTGTTTACGGTACTGCTCAAAGTCATTCAAGAGAAAACTATTGTGGGGGTTCCTTGTTTAGGGAGCTAGTGGAAGGAAAGCCGATCTCCATCCATGCTAAGAGCAGTGAGGGAAATATGATTGATATGGATTTAACTTTAGAGGAGATGCAATTTGCAAAACTTATGGGGACTCGTCAAGCGATAAAAAATTACAACGCTATGCTTAACTGCGAAACATATCAAGTAGATACGATATTTTCATGTCTTCCTTTTGAACCTAATAAGTCAGAATTAACATTTTCTGGCTGTGGTGCTCTAAATCCTTTCCAAAACGATCCTAATTTTCGGACTTTTGGAGTGGGATCCCCACTCCTAGTTAATGGAGCTCATGGGTATTTAATGGGACCAGGAACGCGTAATTATATTGCAAAACCTAATATGATGACGATCGCCCCCATGGATCAAATGAAACCGGAATATTTGGGAGCTTTTAAAACTTCTTATGGATTAGAACCCATTTGCTCAATAGCTGTCCCCATACCTATCTTAACCGACAAAATTTTTAATGATATTATCAAATCAGACAGAGATGTTAAATTAACCATTTTAAGTCTCGTGGGACGTGAAAAAGTTGGAGAAATCACTTATGCAGATGTATGGGATAAAAATTTCGTCATCAAGTTTAACCCTGAAGCGTGTAGTAAAGGATATAAGTGTAAAGTTATAGACAACTGCCCTACAAACGCTTTTATTATAAGAGAGGGGTTAATCTCAGCAATTGATAGAGCGAGATGTTTTAATTGCGGAAATTGTGCTAGATTATGTCCTGACGCATTTAACATGGACCTAAAATCAATTCAGTACGAAGGAAGTGAAATTCCCGTTGTCTTAAGGCAATCTGATAGGGCTGGAGCGATCATGCTAGCTGATGAACTTAAACAACAGATTTTACGTGAGGAATTTCAGTTAAAAAAACCAACAGGAAGGCTAGATTTTGCTGAAAAATTAAAATAGGATTGAATCATAATTGAAGGTGAATACTAAACGACCGATATCAAATTAGATAAATTTGATCAGATTGGGATTGTAGTAAATAATATCGAAAAGTCGGCTCAAATGTATCGAAAGCTTTTTAACTTTAAGGGTAACATAAATATCGTTGAACAGAGCGCAACTGTTAACTACAAGGGAAAAGAAGCGACCTTTAACATGAAAAAAATAATGCAGTTCTTTGGGGGCAAACAATTTGAAATCGTTGAAGTAGTTGATGCAACTGGTCCCAATCTTTACTCTGAGTTTGTAGCAGAGGGAAATACCGGCTTACACCACCTAGGTATTTACACTAAAAACGCTAAAGAATTAATTGAACAATTTAAACAACAATTTGATGTGGAAATTGCTCAAGTGGGAAAATTGGGTAAGTTAACTTTTACATACCTAGACACTAAAGAAATTCTAGGATATTACATCGAAATCCTTGAGTTTTAAAAGTAAAACATTGATTTCTGTTCTTTTGTAATAAAGTTTATTTTTAATTTATAATACTTCAATTTATGTCAAAACAAAATGCTAATCCCTTAGACGGGGGAGATTTAGTAGTAAAAAGCCTCCTTAAAGAGGGAATCACTAAAATTTTCGGTCTCGTTGGTGGAGAATTGTTAAGGATTTATGACGCTATAGAACGATATGGTCGAGAAGAGGGTATAGATACTGTAATGGTTCGCCATGAACAAGCGGCTGGACACATGGCAGACGCCTGGGCGCGCGCTACAGGGAAATTAGGTGTTTGCTTAGGGACTGCGGGGCCTGGTGTTACTCATCTTGTGCCAGCCGTAGCTACAGCATGGGCAGATTCAATCCCACTTCTAGTTATCGGAGCTCAGATAGCAAGGATGTTTGATGATACAGGCATTCTCCAGGGAGGTTTAGATCAAATGAAATTAATGGAACCGATTACAAAAGCACAGATATCAGTTGAAGAACCTTATGAAATTCCGAGAGCAGTACAAAGGGCTATTAAAGTTGCAATGTCAGGTCGAAGAGGTCCTGTTTTTCTAGAATTTCGAGAAACAGCTCTTGTTAGAAAAGCTTCTGAGGATGATCTTAAGAACATTTTAGAGCCTGAGCAATACAGACCCATGAATAGACCAGTAGGAAATCCAGATGCGATCAAGGCTGCGATAAAGCTTTTAAAAACTGCAAAAAATCCATTGATCGTCGCTGGAGGAGGAATTCACGCCTCAAGTGCGTCTACCGAGCTTAAAAAATTATCTACAACATACAAAATTCCTTGTGGAACAAGCATAAACGGTGTTGGTACTATTGATATTCGTAGTGAAACATACGTTGGGTCGTATCTAGTTGCAAACGCATATCGAAAGGCAGTATCAGAAGCCGATGTGGTTATTTCGTTCGGTGCTAAATGGGATTATACAATCTTGTATGGAGCTCCGCCTATTTGGAATCCAAACGCGAAGATTATTCAAAATGATATAGATCCGGAGATGATCGGTCGAAATAGAAAAGTATCTGTTGCTATTATTGGTGACGCTAAGGCCGTAATAAATCAGTTACTAGCAGAAATGGAACAAGCGCTCCCTAAAGAAAAAATTTCTGAATGGTCCGAATGGAATTCTTATCTTTCAGATCTCAGAAAAAATGACGCTTTAGCTATTCAAAAATTGTTGAAATACGAAAAATTACCAATGAAACCAGAAAGATTTGCTTACGAAGTTTTGGATTCAATAAAACACGATTCTCAACTGGTAATTGATGGTGGTGATATAGCCGTCTTCACTTTTGGGCTAATTAGTAATTTTCCTCGCGATCCAAGAACGCTATATTTCCCATTAACGATGGGACATCTCGGTACGGGTATTCCTTACGCTATAGGTGCCCAAATAGCTAATCCAGATAAACAAGTCGTTGTTATCAATGGAGATGGTAGTTTTATGTTTAATGTTCAAGAGCTTGATACGGCTGTTCGCTTAAATTTACCTATTATAATCATTATTGCTAATAATTGCGCGTGGGGCATGATTAAAAGCAAGCAAAAAGGGGAATTTAAGAAAAGATATTGCGATGTAGATTTACCGCCAACCAATTATGCAGAAATAGCAAAAGGTTTCGGTTGTTACGGCGAAAAAATAGAAAAACCAGAGGATATTAAACCTGCTATACAAAGAGCAATAGAATCTAAAAAACCAGCCGTTCTAGATGTAGATATCGCTTTTGAAACGCCCATTGCGATGAAGGTAATCGGAAATCTTAAAAAAAACCGTGGATTGTACGGTTAATCTTCATATATTATATTTTCTTAACTCCTTTTTTAATTTTTAATGATTTTTAAATAACATTTAATTCAATGTAGAATAAAGTTAATCTAAAAAATGCTTATAAATTAAATTCCATAATTCTAAGAGGTAATATAAAATGTCAGATAATAAATTTTTAAACGGAAAAGTATCTTTAATTACGGGGGCTGGTAGTGGGTTTGGGAGAGAAATGGCCATAGCTTTTGCTGAAAATGGATCTTCCCTTGTCTTGAACGATATAAATATGGCTGGTCTTGAAGAAACGCGTGATTTAATTTTAAAAAACTTTCCTTCTACATCAATACTCCTGGCTCAAGCTGACATTTCGAAGATCCAAGAAGTAGAAAGAATGAAAAAGCAAGTATTTGAAAAATTTGATAATGTTTTTTTACTGGTAAACAATGCCGGAATTGACGGAGGTGCTTACAAATCATTATCTGCGTCAGAAGAAATCTACGATAAAGTTATGGGTGTCAATGTTAAAGGAACATGGAATGTAACTAAAACTTTCTTCAGAAAAATGAAAAGCCAAAGGCATTTCCAACCAATTCGAGCTAAAATCATTAATATTGCCAGTTGTGCTGGGACTACTAATGGAATCAACCCAATGTTAGGCATATATAGTGCTAGTAAAGCAACAATTATCGCCTTCACAAAACTATGGGCTCTAGAGCTCGGTCCTGTTGATATAACAGTTAATGCAATCTCCCCTGGTGTTTTTCTTACTCCTATATATGATAACGATCCGGTTAAAATACGACAGTTTTTAGAAACGAGAGGGGTTAAACTTCCATTGGATAGAATTGGAGAATCTAAATGGGTAGCTGACTTAGCAGTATTTTTAGCATCTCCAACAGCTGATTACATCTCTGGACAAAACCTAATTATTGATGGTGGAATGACAGTTTCAATAAATAAGCTATAATAATCCTCTTATACTTTATAAAGAACAAGAAAGTTTTAATTAAAAAAGAAAGAAAAATAAATGGTGAGCTTATTTAAAGAGCCAAAGTAGATTACTCTTATAAGCAGCACCAAATTATGGTATGCTACCGTCTTGACCAGGCATTTTAATCACTCCGTTCAATATTTGAAAAAATATTTACTCTATTTTTATTTTCGATATAAAAGTGAAATTCAGTTCCCGTTCTTTCTTCACTTATTAGTTCTTCTTAAAATAATTATTTAAACTACGAAATTAGTACTTAAAAAATTTTTAATAGAAATTTTTGGCAAATTTTTTGGTGTAAGATTGTTAAACTAAATCAGAAGGTAAAATGGGATTAATAAGTAGATTTCGAAAATCTTTAACCGAAGGAAACTCCCCATATTTTTCTTTTAAGATATTGTATCCAAGGTTATAAGTAAAACCGATATTTGAATAAGTGGGATTAGAAATTCTTCTTAAATTATTCTTTATGATTTCTTCGTCAAAAATTTCAAAATCCTTTCCATAGCTAATTAATTGCTCGTCGCTGTATTTATCGATAAGTGCGTGGTAGGTAAAAGTGTACCAAAAAAGACCTATTTTTTTCCTCACTTTGTGTTGCGCTATCATTACTTCGAGAGAATCCTCGCTTGAAATATCTGGACAAAATCCTTTTAAACCTATTTCTACTAAGTTTTGATAAGAAAAAAGCACATTAATAGCGAGATCTGCTATTCCTTCACTAATTAATAGTTTAGGAGATTTTAGAAGCAAAATTGAGTGTTCAAATTGACTTAAATCGTGATAGAGCATCTTTTCTTTGACGGAAAACTCTGTATGGTGTCCAGGATATCCTTCATGAGCCGCATATGACAGTAAAGAAGTCCAATACATATTATACGTAGGGTTAACCTCTATACGGCTAGTATAATTACCTAAATACCGCTCATAGCAAGCCCATTTTATCTCTTCAATTTTTTTATTTTTTACAATATCTATTATGATTTGTTCTTTTTTTGGAAGGATATCTACAAAAAGTTCTTTAGTTCGTTTTTCTGTTATTTTTAATGCTTTATTAAACAACAAAAAAACCTTTGATTCAGGAACTTTACGAGTAATTCTTAATTTATTAATACGTTCTTCTAAACTTCCAGATCCATTGTATGCTTCATCAATCTCTTCCCTTAAATTATCTAACTCAGCTTCTTTGGTGGGTTGTAGAGCTACATCATAGAGTTTTATAAATTGATCTCTAATAGAAATTTTAGTGCCATTTAAATTTTCAATTGAGGTTTTCATCGCTATCAATAACTTTTCTAAATACAATTCACGTTCTTTATTGTATCCTTGTGATCCTAGTTGTTGAATTAAAGCGATCGAATTCTTAAATAATTTGTTTGTGGAAGTAATGGATTCATTTTCAACAATTTGTCGGAGTTTTTCCGGACCGTAATAAAAATCAACATATCCCTTGATATGCTTATTAATACGGAGCGCAAGCAGTAGAAAATCTTTACCGAACTTGGATAGTTTATTCATTTTTTAACCAAATATGTAAAAAGTTGATCATTTTACAAGTATTTCCAACTGTTTTTAATGTTTTTAAATAAAAATTATTATTATTTTAATTAACTAATTATTTATAGTTCACATTAATAACAGCTATGTAAAAAACTTAATTTTTGAATCTATAACTATTAAATCTGACTTAGGAGAAAACGGCTTAACAACCTTGGAGTTCAAAATTTCTTCGATATGCCATCCACTACCTTTTAAATTAGTATTTAAATTTTCAATTCCTTTTTTGATTGGATTTGGTTTTTCGCAAAATTGATAAAAATGTAGTATTCCGCTTGGTTTTTTCATCAAAAAGCAAGCAATATCAAGAAAATTAATAGATTGTTCTGGTAAATTCATTATAATTCTGTCGATTTTATTTTTTAAATAATTTCCTAATTTGTTATCGTGATTCAAAAGCTTTTTAACATCCATATTATGAGCAATTACCTCTCCTTTCATTTTGTTATTTTCAATATTTTCAAGGAGGTATTTATAGGCAGATGGGTTAACATCGAAGGCATAAATTTTCGCATCGTTATTTTTTGCTATTTGAATCGAGAATGGGCCAACTCCCGTAAACATATCTACAACAGTTTCTTGTTTTTTGAAACTACTTGAACTTACACGCTTTCTTTCAAATACTAACCTGGGGGTGAAATAAGTTTTTTTTACATCTAATTTAAATAGGCAGCCGTTTTCTTTATGGATCGTTTCTGGATTGTCATCACCATAGATAATTTTTAACTCTTTTAATCTATATCTTCCCTTCACTTCGCTTTTCTTCTCGTAAACTGTCTCCACGGATTTATTTACGCTTACCAGCGCTTTAGCTACTTTTTTCTTATAAGATAAGACATTTTTATCGGTAATTGTGTTTAGTTGGTCGAATTCAACAATCGCAATCTTTCCAATAATATCGTAAGATTTTGGAACCAATTCTAAAATATTTTTTGGTAATTCATCAATGAGAGCTTCTTCTATTGAGCGACATTTGTATCTTACTTCAAAAATTCCCTCAGCACTAACTATATTAAAATTTATCTGATTTGAAATCCCTCCGATTAACGCTTTTACTTTTTCTGCATCATCAATTAGGGGAAAAAGCACATATGGACCCTCGTGTTTAACTTTAATTCTTCTATCGAGGAAGGGTTCATTATGTAATTTTATTTTTAGTAAATTGAGGAATTTCTCAGCAGAATCCTGTTTAATCTTTACAAATTGTGTTTGGTCCTTATTACTTCTACCCATTTACATCATTAACTTTAAAAATAATTGAAAATCGTTCCTTGGAATTGGTTAAATTCTTAATAATATTTCTGTCCAGTTCGCTTGAGGATTTAGAACATTTTATTAAAATCGTTCTGTTGCATATAAAATCACTTTTTCGAAAAACTATGTCTTTTTTACTAAGTAAGGTTAAATTTTTATCGCCAAAACCATAGAAAGAATCAATATCATCCCCCGTTTTTATAATAACTGTAATTTTTTCTCCCTCTATGATCTTTTTCTTTAGGAGCGGATTTAGATCGTAGCAAGCTTTTGATGCCCCTATTCCTAATATGCACGTTCCATTTCTCGTGAGATAAGTATCCTTAGTTAATTCAATGGTCGTGGCATGGGTGCATTGAATTAGTTGGTGGCCTTTTGCGGTAATAGTATCTAATATAGTCATATCCTATTTTTCCTTAAAAAAATGTAAAATATCCTTAATTTGACTAAATACAGAAAAATTTGAATTATACGCTTTCTTTAAAATAATGTTCAATCCATGAATGAGATGATTTTCTGGAAATTGTATTGATTCTTCAAATTGGTTTAGATAAAAATCAGGAATTAGAAGTCCACATTTCTCATAAGTAGCCGAAAATTTATCTACAAACTTTTCTGCTGTTACAATAGAATTTTGATAGCTACCATCATTTGTCCCATAAGTGGGACTTGTTTCGTATTGCCCCATTGGAAAAGAATTAATTAGCTCATACGGAATAATGCCGTAAATAATAGAGTAAAATGCTAAATGTATCTGGTTTCTTTTAATTAAATCGTTGTTGTCAATTTCAGCTAACCATTTTATAACCATAGGAGATGTTTTACCCTTAACATCTAATTCAGGTAAAATGATAAAATATTTAGCATCTTTAGGCGGACGATAATTATTTAATAATTTCTGTTCATATCGATAAATTAAAGGTCTTTCTATGCTCTCTTTAGATGAGTAAAGTCTTCCATGGTTTTTATAAATTTTCTCATAAACTTCGAAGAGGGGTTTATTTCTTTTTATTAAACTTGCTGCTTTAACTAAATTGGGATGACTACGAATTCTTTGTTCAACTAGCTCCCATAAATTCCCTTCTCTAATCGCTTGTCTAATAGTTTTCAATTCTGAGAACGATAAGTATAAATTATGCTTAGCAATTAATTGGATCCTCAAATCCTCTTCAAACTTCTTAAGCTCAGCAGGTGAATATTTTACACAGATTGGGCAATGGCAAGGGAATTCGTTTAATTCCTCAAGTTTCTTGGTGCCTGTGGATAAGGTAAAATAACGATTTTCCTTAGCAAACAAGATATATGCAGCCGAATCCATTAAATCACACCCACACGCTACAGCTAAAGAAAAATATTGTGGTAATCCTAGCCCAAACATGTGAACTGGTTTGTTAGGAATAACATATCGTTTTACAGTTAATAGGATTTGTGTGGTGAGGTCAAATCTATAATTTAAAAATGCTTTTACAATTCCTCCTACTGCATAGATTCCAAAATCTAATTTGCTCATTTCAATTGTGCTTTCTTTCAACAATTCGAAATGCGTTCCTCCGTGTAACGGTCCAAACCAATAGCAATCCTGCCGAGACCTCCTTGAAATATTATCTTTTGCCCTCTCAATGGTTGTATTAACTTTTACTTTTGCTATTTCGTAATTATCTTCTAATTGTACTGGAATATCTAATATTACAGGGAAGTCTGAACCGATATCTTCTTGAAATCTTTCTATGGTGGTAGCATCAAGATCAAAAGAGTCTTTGTTATACATATATTGTTGAAACGCACCACTATCTGTTGCAATTATCCCATCGTAATTCAGGTACTCATGGAGTCCTTTATGGAGAACCTGAGCTCTTAATTTTTCGTTTTTATAAATAATGTATGCGTTGGTAAAAAGGCATTGAGCTCCGAATGTTTTTAGATCTTGTGGTGCGATAATATTTCTGGAAGGATGTATTACCGGAAATAGATTGGGAGTAATCATCTCTTTACCGTTCAAACTGATTCGTCCTAACCTTGCTAATGCATCAACATCTTCTATTTCAAACTTCATATTCATCCTCTTCTAATCCAGATTTACTAATCAAAAAATTGCTCCAAACGATCCTCTTGAGATAATTTTTCTAACCAATCGATTTTTCCAATGATATATTCATTCACATCTACCATCCCTGTAAGAATTTTTGTTATTGTCTTGGTAATTACATCAATACTATTATTAGTAGTATCAATTTCCAGTATTGGTTTGTTCAATTGTTTATTCAAGAAATAATTTGCAGAGTTTCCTAAAATTTCAGACTGGACGTTTTCTCTAATTTTTTCCTTTTTATAACCCCTTTCCTTTAACCTGACACATAATTCGTCGGGATCACATCTTAAAATTATAACATAATTGATATATTGCGAGGGTACAATGTCAGAAAAATGGCTTTCGATAATTAGATATTCTAGATCTAGTTTATTATAACGTTCTATTAACTTTATTACGTGACGAACCAATTTTTTTTCATTGATCACTGATGTTTCTCTTTCCATGTCATATTTTATAATTAACTTCTCTGAAATTGCTAATTCGTTTAAGCTAATTACTTTACATTTAAAGTTGTTTAATAGATTTTGTGAAACTGTTGTCTTTCCGGTTCCAGGAGTTCCAGAAACGATTAAAAATTTCATGTTTAAATAATTAGAATCATCGGTAAAATATAAAAATAGTAATCTAATAATGAAAAAAAACCTAAGATGAACCTCGTTTGAAGAAAGATGTATAACAAGAGCATTCATTTAAGATACATTTTAATGGGAAAGGGGGGCTTCGAACCCCCGACCTCACGGTTATCAGCCGTGCGCTATACCAGGCTAAGCCACTCTCCCGATAAAAAACCTAAAATTTCAACGACTTCCACAAATGTTTTAAAAATAAGTTTTTAATATTTCCTTAAATATTATTTATTTAAAAAAATTTTGTGTTGTTAAGCCTTAAATTTTAATAGAATAAAGAGAATATTTTTTTATATATGATAATTAAAAAGTGAACAAATTGCCTAAAATATTAAATTATTCAATTATTGGTTTAGAAGATTATCTTATCAGTTTTGAAAATTATTGTTCACCCTGTCAAATTCAAAAATTTTGTAAATACGGCAGGACTAAGCCGTTTACGGTAGCGATTAATTGTAGCGATTTAAATAGGGCAAAAGAAAAAATCAAATTTGAGCAGCTCCAAAAATTGCAGAAAAAAGAAGATGTTTCTGTAACCTATGAGGAATTAGTGAAAAAAGTTAAAATAAATGTTCAGAACATATTTAGTCAGATATGGAAGGATAAAGTTAAAGCACATAAAGAAGAAATAAGATGTTTAAATTCAAAGAAAGTAGATTCAATGTTGGTTTCTCAGCAGGGACAAGACTGGTGGCAAGATTTTAACACTACTATAAAGGTAATAAACCGTGAATGCGAAAAAATACTTTGAACTCTTTCTTACGCTTTCTAAAGATCATTATGTACTAAAAACATTTTTTAAAATTGAACGATGACTTTTAAAATGGGTAGTTTTTTTATATTCATTTTTAGATAAATATAAGATGAAAAATTTTTGCTATACATACCAATCAACCTATGCACTCGATAGCGTTTTAGATCCCTTAGAAGAAATCTGCTTAGAATTTAATAGTTTTGCTCTGATTTTTTTTCAATATTTTAAGTATATATTTGTTATCGTCTTGATTGGTTGTGGAGTTTTAACCCTTCTAAAATTGAGAGGTTATTATTTCAGATCAAGATCATTTTCTGCTGAAGGAGACTCAAATAAAGAAGATCCATTTAATAAACCGCGTTTAGTTGTCGGAGCTGTTTATATCTTTATAGGTTTTGGGATTCTTTTTAATTATCTTACATACTTTTTTATATGGCTTTTGGACCCCCTGCCAGATCGGTTTATTTTTAATCTTATAAGCCTAATTGATATTGATCCCTTTAATCTAAATAGAATCACCGATATTCACTCGGCTATTTATCCACATGAACAAACATGTTATTACATAGTTGCAATGCTTTCTTTTACTAGTACAATTCATTCAACGGTCGCAATATGGTATTTTATAAATGATGTTCGAAATCCTAGAAAAACTATAAAATGGGTGTTTTCATCTGTTCCAGGAGGAATATTTTTTGGGTTTACAACATTTATGCCATTCATGCTTTAGGAACTCTCGGATGGTGAATGGGTTTGATCAAAAGATTTAAATATTCAAGTTACATATAATTATTTTGCATTCAAGTAGTAAATCGATTTTCAGTCACACGAATAAAGATTTATTGAATTTAGTAATATTTTGTGTTAGTTTACACGGGAAATAATATAGTTTTGTGAAGTTTGATTTCAAAAAAGAGGTTTATAAAGTGGTAATAAAATCAGAAGTTGGTAACATATCAAGTTCATGTCCAGAATGTAAAGGTAAGACAATTTCAATTCACGAAAAAGGAGAAATTGTGTGTCGTCAATGTGGTTTAGTTGTTAGTGAAAGATTATTAGACATATCACATAGCGGTAAACGAGCATTTACAAAGCAGGAGAAAGATAGAAGAGAGAGAACGGGATCTCCTATTTCAATTCTGTTACCGGATATGGGGTTAAGTACTATTATTGACAAAAAAAATATAAGAAGTCCTGATTTAAAAAGAGCTGCAAAATGGAATTCTCGTATGACATGGGATAAAAGAAACATGTTAATTGCTACTACTGAACTAAAAAGAATCGGGAGCAATTTAAATTTACCCAACCATATAAAAAAAGCAGCTATTAAATTATATATTGAAGCATTTAAGAAAAAATTACTCCGAGGTAGATCAATCAACGGTATGGTCGCTGCTTGCTTGTATTTTGCTTGTAGAGAACGAAAAATCCCTAGAACACTTCAAGAAATATTAGATCAAACTTCAGTCAATGCAAAAAATGTTAGGAGATGTTATAGAACAATAATCAGAGAATTAAATTTAAAAGCACCTTCCACTAACCCTATTTCTCTCATTCCCAGATTTGTTGCAGAATTAGGATTAGATGCTGAAACTGAACAAGTAACGATCAAGATTTTACAATCTTTTATCTCAAAATATTCAACAAGTGGTAAGGATCCGAAGGGATTATGCGCAGGAGCATTATATTTAGTATGCAAAAAGAGAGACAAGAGGATTTCTCAAAAAGATATAGCAAATGTAGTAGGAGTAACCGAAGTTACTTTACGCTCTAGGTATAAAGAATTGATTGATAAATTAAATATTGAAATATAATTTTTTTTAATTTTCTCTTTGTAAAAGTAGTTTAACAAAGTCAGGTAGTGTTAAGAGATAACTTTGAGCATTAGGGAGTTGTTCTTTAATTTTCATGAAGAGTTGAGAATAATGTTCTGCTCGATCTTTTTGTTTTAATACCTCGTTCCTCGATTGTTCCCTTATTGGCTCAACCGGAATTCCCCGCAATACTGATCTCGCCGGAATTGTTAAACCAGGAGGAACCTGGCTATTTTTTATAATAATAGACCCTTCTCCAATTGAACTTTCTTCGTAAATAAGAGTCCCTTCCATAATTTGTATGTAATCTTCCATGAAGCAACCTAAAATTGTTACCCCTGATTCAATTATGCAATAGCGCCCAATATTAATTGAACTTTTTTGAGACCTCGTAAACATCATCACACCATTAAAGACTGTTGTATACTCACCGATATTAATTTTTGAGTTTTCAGCTCGAATTATAGAACCGGGCCAAATAATTGCATTATCATTTACCGTAACATCGCCAATTAAAGTTGCTAGTGGAGATACATAACAATTATCACTAATATTAGGGCTTCTTCCATTATATTCAAGTATTACCATTGTTCTTCAACTATGTTTTTATTATTTAGACTGAAAAAAAGGTAAAATTCAAACCATTTAAATTTAATCAAATTACCATGTTAAATAATCTCTTTTCTTAATAATGAAAATCTACAACTTCATAAATTCTCGATTTATTAGAAGTTCATTCTAATTAAAAATATTTATAGGATCTCTTGATTCAAAGAAATAAAAATCATCATGAGGGAACTCTAAACTCAGAATATTATGCATTTTTTTCAAAGCTATAGTATTACAGTTATAAAGCGATATTCCTATTAAGTTTAAACGGGATTCTTTAGCGTAACTAGCAATTTGATTATCAAAGTACCCAGAGATATAACAATCACATTCTTTTTTTAATGCCTTTCTAAGATAATTTATATTTAATTTCGCTTCTCCCACAATACAAATTTTCTTAACTTCTGAATTTAGTTCGCCTACGAATAAAACTTCTTCAACTTCTAGATTAGATTTAATCCTTTTAAGTAAAGTATCTAAAGTCATAATTTTGTTACTCTTTGTATAAGAATTTGGGACGCATATTCTACCTATAGGAACAGAATCCCCCCTATTGTTTTTAACATTAAGTGTTTGATCCAATTTTAAATAGAGAGATTCCATAATAGTATCCGAAACACCTCCCTCAGCAGCGATAAAAGTTGAGTTTAAAATAAAAATCAACAAAGGATATCTGGATAATAAATTTAACTTATTTATTAATAACTGGTTGAAATGAGTGATAGGGTTATTATTGAAGTTGTTGAGAGAAATTATGAGGTTTATTTTATTCTTTACTGCATAATGAATTGATTCCAAGCTTAAATCAACCGTAAACAATATTTTTTTAATATGTTTGTTACTGTTGATTTGTCCGTAATATAATCCATAGTATTCAGAATCAATTCTATAAATTTTTGGAGATAATTTGTTTTCAATTATTGATTTAATCTCATTAAAAAACATTCAAATCACAACCCACTTGGTAATCTTTGAGATTTAAATAAACTAAAAAAATTAAAAGGCTGTCAAGGTTTTTTAAAGTTCATTATTTTTAATCATTATAATATAATTATCGTAAGTGAGGTAACTTATTGTTGAGTAATGATGATTGCATATTTTGTAAAATAATTTCAAAAGAAATTCCTTCAAAAATTTTGTATCAAAATAATGATACGATCGCATTTCTAGATATTTTTCCAATATCTCAAGGTCATACTATTGTTATACCAAAAAAACATTATACTAATCTAGAAACCATTCCGATAAATGAATTATATGAGGTTATAGGAGCTGTCAAAATTGTATCTAACTTGATTTATAAAAATTTGAATATTGATGGATACAACATATTGCAGAATAACCATAAGGCCGCTGGACAAGTAATTAATCACTTTCATATCCACATAATTCCTAGGAGTAGGGGAGATGGAAAATTCAAATTGATAATCCCTAGAGAACAAGCAACTGAAGAAGAGCTCGATCAAACACTAAAAATTATTAGCGATTCATAATATTATGCTTTTTAGTTTAGTTTAAAAGGTTTTTTTTACAATATAAGGCAAAAAAGATCTTTTTTAGTATGAAGAAGAAATCCATTAAACAAATGAAAAAAACAATTCTAAGCAAAATAAAAGCTTTCTTCTCAGACGAATATGGAGGTAATCTAATAGAATATGCTCTACTAATTGGATTAGCGTTATTTATTTTCTTTATAATTGTCGGAGTTATGACTTCTTTACTAGACTGGCCTTTAGATTTAGCAAATAATTTTTGGGAAGACTTTGGTGCGATACTTAAAAACCAATTTCTTTAAATCAGGAGATTTAAGTTTTTAAATTGTGCAAACGAAAGAAGAATAGATAAATTTTATTCCTGATCTTTTATAACAAGGTTTTCTATGATCCTAATATCATATTTTTCTGTCCATATATGAATATTCTCCAAAACCAACTTTTTATCGACTTGAAGAAAATTTATAAAATCATCAAAAGGTATTTTATCAGCGCCTTTAAATAGATTCTTGATTCTTTTGTTAATTATTGCATCATCAGGTGGGAATAATTCTCTTCTTTTTGCCTTCATTTTATCTATAACATCGTCAAATCTACCGTAATCAAAAAAATGTTCCACAATTCTGCTAATTACTGAAGCAGGAGTACTTCCAAAAACCCCTACTAATTCTTTTACTTGATTCATACTAATTCGGCTTAAAGTTACCGTTGTTCGTGTAGTTTCGGTCATTTTAATGTTGGTTTAGCTTTGTTTCACAAATATAAAATAATTTTGTCGCTTTTAAGTTTATGCTTATTGATGATAATAATGCATCAATAAGCATCTTTATATAAAACTCGGTACTACTATATAATATAACAATACGCACTGTCTCATTAGTGAAAATGTCGAAAAATTGTCGAATTAATTAATATAATAGAGAAAAATAAAATAAAAAATGGAGGAATAAATTATGGTAAATAAAGTTATAACCAACACCGATTTTAACTCAAAAGGGTATTTGACTCCAATTCAGAATAATTTGATTAATAAATTACGAAATAACGGACCAACTACTCGCAAAGATTTAGTGAAAATATTAAATAGTCCCCGAACCACCATTTATGATAATCTTTTAAAGCTACAAAAAAGAAAACTTATCGAAAAGTTTACAAGAAACAATGGAATGAGAGGTAGACCGTTAGTTTTTTGGAAAGTAAAAGAGTAAATATCAATTTCTTTTTCTTCTTTTTTTAAAAGACAAGAATTAATTAATAAAAAACAATAACTCCTATTTTTCCACTGCAAAAAAAAATTAAACAAAGTAAAAAAAAATTTTTGTATATTATAATTAAACAAGCCCCAGTTCCAAATTATTTATTCATATTTAAATTATATTATTAATATTTTAATTTCAACTTGATATTTCCTAAGTTATTAACATTTTCCAATGGAAAAATAGGAGTAAATCGGTTTAAGGATTATTTAAATTCCAAATTTTTTTATTTATGAACGTAATAGTACTCGTTGATCCTTTTTTGATAGGTATCTTTTGTACTTCCTATCTTATTAACTCGAGGTCTTTTTGTTTCTTTCTCTCTTCTAAAGGTGATTCCCATCATTTTTAAAAATAGATTAAACCCATCTCTTAAATTTAAAGGAGCTAGCGCTCTTCCTTCTATCCCTGGAGTTCCTTCAAACACTAAAATTGAGTCTGCTATAAAATCTTGCGTGATGATATCGTGTTCTACAACGAACGCTGATTTTTTTAATTCTTCTATTGACTTTCGTAATAATTGAGCTACAGTTAATCTCATTTCTATATCTAAAAAAGCTGATGGTTCGTCTAATAAATAAATATCGGCTTCAGTAGACAGGCAGTCTGCAATTGTTACCCGTTGTAACTCACCACCACTTAGTTCAGATATTTTTCTATCTTTAATATTGTTGAGTTTAAGGCTGTTTATTAATCGTTTTTTATATGATTGACTAAGATAAGAAGCCATTTTAATTTTCGATAATGTATCAGAAACTAATTTAGATTCATCTATTTTGATATATTGAGGTTTTAAAGAAATTTTTAGTTTATCTTCTTCAAAATCATCAATTTTATTTGCAATTAAATCAATAAATGTAGACTTTCCAATTCCATTGGGTCCTAGAATTCCTAGAATTTCGCCGGCATGGACTTCGCTCCCCGTTATTGTCAAGTGGAAATCACCAAGAGTTTTTTCTAAATTTTCATACGAAAAAATGGTCACACCAGTATCAAATGAAGTATCAATTGGAGGTCTTTCGTGAAATTGAATGGGTTCATCCCTAATTCTTACATTTTCATCTTTAATATATCCATTCAAATAGATATTAATTCCTACTCGTACACCTTGTGGATGTGATATAATACCATATGCTCCGGGAACCCCATAGAATAAAGATATATAATCACTTAAATAATCTAATATCGCTAAATCATGTTCTACAACTACTACAGTTTTATTGTCATCAGTAAGGCTTCTGATCAATTTCGCCATATTTATTCTTTCACTAACATCTAGGTAAGAACTAGGCTCATCAATAAGATATACATCAGCATCTTTCAAGTAAGCAGCAGCAATTGCTACTCTTTGAACCTCTCCTCCAGAGAGAACAGATAAGTTTCTATCGAGAATTTCATTGAGATTTAATTCTTTAACAACATTATCTAAAAGATCATTTACATCGTTCTTTTTTAGGAGATCATAAACTTTACCAACTACATGTTTAGGAATAAGGTTAATATTTTGAGGTTTATGAACAACGCTTAATTTTTTATCAAATAACTCTAAGAAATACTGTTGTAGTTCTGAACCTTTAAAAAATTTAATAATGGCGTCGTTATTGGGAGTATCTTCATTAAATTTACCCAAATTCATTTTCAGATCTCCTGAAAGAATCGATAACATCGTACTTTTTCCAATTCCATTTTGACCAATTAGCCCTAAAACTTTTCCTCTTTTAGGAATTGCCATTCGAAATAAAGAGAATTGATCGGGACCGTATCGATAAGTTATCTGATTTTTCAAGGGATCTGGTAAGTTAATAATGCTTATCGCATTGAATGGGCATTTTTTTATACAGATGCCGCATCCAGTGCAAAGACTTTCAGTAATTTCAACAGACTTCCCATTAGAGCTTAATACTATTGTTTCATCTCCTGTTCTTACCTTTGGGCAGTATTTTATACATGGTTTTTCACCATATGGACTACATTTATCAGGTTTGCAGCGATCTTTACTAAGTACGGCGATTCTCAAGACTATTACACCACTATTAAAAATGAAAAATGATAAATAATTTTTATGCTTTACTCAGTTAAGGTTTTGTTAAGTAGTGAAAATAATTGATAAATAAAGCGTTCACTCACTGGCTAGAAGAGACAGTGGAAAAAATATCTAAAAGAAATTTAACAGAGTTAACTTTTTCCACCGGTAAAACACCCTCAGGACATATACACATTGGAATTTTAAGAGAAATAATCATATGCGATGCTTTAAGGAGAATTTTTGAGAAAAAAGGATTTAAAGTCTCTTTTTATTTGTTCATGGATGATTTTGATGCTGCTAAAAGATTTCCAGACTATATAGATACAGAATATCAAAAAAAATATATAGGTAAACCTTTTGCGCTTATCCCCTGTCCCTTTGACGATTGTGGATGTGAAAGCTACGCTCGCCATTTTGGAAATGAATTAATTTCGACATTCGAATACTTTGGAATAAAAAATGAAATTGTCTGGACATATGATTTGTACCAAAAAAGAGAAATGCAAGAAAAAATAAGAATTGCTCTTGAGAATACTGATAAAATTAAAGAAATATTAAAAAAATATATATTTCCAACACTGGATAACGATCGAAAACAGTTATTTATTGATATGCAAAAAACTTGGATACCTGCCATGATTATCTGTGACGAGTGCAATAAAATACAGTATAAAGCCACGGACGGAACCATTCGGCCAAATAGGGTCATTAAGTATCTAAAAAAAGAACGAGAGGTGTTGTACGAATGCCCTGGATGTGGTCATAAAGGAAAAAAATCAATTTTCAGCGGTAAATTAAAATTAAATTGGAGAGTCGATTGGCCTGCAAAATGGGCCTTATTTAATGCAACATGTGAACCTGCTGGTAAAGATCATAGCGTAAAAGGAGGGGCATACGACACTGGGATAGAAATTTGTCAAAAAGTTTATGATTATGAAGGTCCAATTAAACTTCCTTATGAATGGTTAAGATTAGGAGATAAAGATATGAAGACATCTAAAGGTATTGTTTTTACTCCTAAACAATACATGGAATTAGCCGATCCAGAAATTTACCGAATGTTGATATTGAGAACAAATCCAATGAAACACATTTCTCTAAGGATGGAAGAAATCCGTCAATATCAGGACTACTACGAAAAAATGGAAAATATTTTTTATGGGGTAGAGGAACCTGAATCCAAGGAAGAATACGATTTTTACAAATATTTATATCCTTTGACCAAGGTTATTAATGTTCCAGAGTTTAAACCAATCAGGATTCCTTTAACATTATTAACTTTCCTTTCTCAAATGCAGAATATTTTAAATTTAGATAAATTATATGAAAAAGCAATCTCAACTTTAAGAGTTAATAATAACGAAAAAACGATTTCAATCAAAGAGTTTAAATTTTTATTAAAAAGAACAGAAAAATGGATTAAAGAAATTGAAAATGAATTAACTAAAATAACGGATCCCAAAATAAAAAGAAATATTCAGAATAAAATCGAAATTTTTACAATTCCTAAAAAAATTGACAAAAAAATCATCAAAAATTTATCCGATGATCAAATTAACGGCTTAAAAAAATTCCGAGAATATTTAGCTGATAACGACGATCTTGATGCCGATTCAATACAAAATAAAATATTTACTATAGCCAAAAAGGAATTAAAAATTCCACCTAAGAAATTATTTGAAGCATTTTATCTCGTTCTTTTAGGTTCGAAATCTGGGCCAAGATTAGGACCTTTTATTCAAATGTTAGACAAAAAATGGTTGATGGATAGACTAAATCAAATATTATAATAACTAGTTAAAAATAATTCTTCAATCAGATTCTTCAGATTTTTGTTTCTTATTTTTAAATTTGTACCATTTCTTCTTTTGCTTTTTATCTTGTAGAATAGTATAGCATTCAGAACAATAAGTGATACCCTCTTCAATCATTCTTTCACATTTCTTACAGTGCTTATGAGGATAAATATATTCTACTGATTGTTTTTTGTATCTTTCGTATTTACTCAATATAAATCTCCAATATTGTATTAATTATTTATATAGTCAATAAATTATAACTTTTTCACTCCGGGAACTATTTTAATTTTAAAAAATTGAGCATTTTTTAATCGATCCCTAGCTTCTAAGGGGTACTCTGGAAAGAGAGATAGGTAATATTCCTCGTTGGTAATAATTTTACTCAATTCCTCCTTCCAGCTCAATAGAACAGCATCAATTCTATCCGGTTTTACGAGAGCAAATATCGATCCACCACCACCAGCTCCTGTTAATTTTGCAGCAAAAACATCTGAGTTGTACTCAATTAGACGTATCAGAATATTATTAAACAACCCAATTCCATGCAAAAACCCAACATGTCTCATCAAATTATTCATAATGGCTGTGTTTTCCTTGAAATAATCTCCTAATTGTTTCCAATCATGTCTCATCAAAGCAAAACGTGATTTCCAAGAAATCTCTGCAAGATTTTGATAACCCTTTATAATTATGGGATCCCCATTCAAATAACATCTCCTTAATTTTTCATGAACAACTCCACTTTCATGAGTTACGCCTGAAAAACAAATAATTATTGGTAAAGTTTTTATATTGTATGTTAAATCGATCCTATCGTATATCGCTAAAGGTTCCAACGAAATTTTCTTATGAAAAACTTTTCCAAAGTAGGAGCAAAATCCTAACCCACCTCTCGCTATTACATATCGATCTCCATACCCCGCAGTTATTTTGAGATCATGGTCTTCTACCTTAGTCGCTATTTCTGCTAAAATGTCTCTGTTTATTGGAAACTCTCCCGTTTTTAGACTTATAAAGTTATTATATAAACCAAAATATTTTGCCAAGCCATACATAATCCCGATTATTATAGCTGCGCTCCCCCCCAAACCACTTTTTAGAGGGATAGTTGTAATAATTCCAATTTCAAAATTCTCTTTTTCAAATTTTTCCTTAAAAGCGGAATTTGTTTTGATTAACCGATAGATACTGGCATAGAAGAGCTTAAATTCCCCCTTTAATTTCTTCATTACATCATTTAAGTTCTTTTCGATCTTTTCTTCTTTTAAAACACAAATATTTACTTTACCAGCACCATCTAAATTTGAATAAAATTTTACTGAACCGAGCATTTCCCTCTTTTTTATATAAACAAAAACAGATAGTGGGTTATCTAATCCATTGATTGCTGCTGAAGGCATCCAAAAATCGCCTTCAACAGCATCTAAAGGATTAATTAAGTTAATTCTTGCTGGGGCTTGAATTAAAATATCAGGGTTTAATCCTTTTATGAAATCTAAAATTTGTTGTAACATCTAATATCATCCGACATGTTTTCTTGAGCATTATAAATGATAACAAACAATTTTAATTATATATATTTTAAAAAGGGTAGTTATTAGTTTTATCTACATCTTAAATCATCTAATTTTTTCAATATTATTTATGTTTAGTTAGCGTGAAAGCGATCATTCCACTCTACTAAACAAATATAATAAGTTTTTATAATTATTTTTAAAAAAATATTGAAATGGTTAAGAAGGGTAAATTTAAGTTGTTTTCATTTTTATTGGAGAGTTATTTAATTTATTATAAAAGCATTAACAAGAATAATAAGCTTATTGCTTTTTCTATTCTTGAATGCGACAATTTCCTTAGAATTCTTAAACCTCTTAATGAATTTTTATTAAATAAATATCTATTCTATTATTCTATTCAGCTTAATATCCCTCAAAAAAGAAAAACTATAATCATTATATCCTTTATCGGTGAAAAAAGAAGCAATATTGATAAATTCTTTAATTTGATTAAAGAACAGATTAATAATATTGATAAATCTGTATCGTTTTTAAAAAATCGAAAATTGAAAAGGCATTTTTTACATGTCTTGTCAAATAATATAGAGGGAGGAGCAAATTCAATGAAACAACCGAACTTTTTGGTTTTAAAGTATGGTGATAATCTAAAATTTATTCAAATTCATCAAATAAATTGTGACAACCTAAAAAACCAAATGATTCCCTTACATAGTTTACTGAAAGCCCTTAAAAACTTTAACCAAAAAGGGTATATGGTTTTTAACGTTAGAACCAATAATCGTCAGAAAATTGTAACCAATGCGTACTTTTTAGACATAAAACATGATGTAGCCTCAAACCCCATTAACATAGATAAAGAAATAAACCAACTTTATAATTGCGAACTATTCAAGAAATCAAACCCTAATATATCAAGCATTTTTCGTATATTATGGAGAGTAAATGTTTCAGATAATTTTTATGCAATAAACAACGATGCTGACATCTTTTTTTCATTAAGTCATTTTAATTTTCAGGATATCTCTAAGTTTAACACTCAATTTGTTAAAAACCTGCAATTGAACAATTTAAATTATTATCGTCTAAAACCAAATCTTTTCTTTATTGAAGAGAAAATTTTATTTTTAATATTAGAAGATAACAATTTAAAAGACATTAAAAAACTACTAGAACGTTTTTTCTCTCAATATTTCATATTCATTTTAATTTTAAATCATAAAGAATATAGAAAATTAATTGAATCTAAAGAAGTAGGTTTGTTGGATAATTTAAAAATTCTTAACTTTAAAGATTTTGCTATGCTTGATTTCTTAGAGATGAACAAAGAAAATTTATTAAAAAATGCCTAAATCGATAGCGATATCCTGAGCAGAATAATTTGGGTGGAGTTTAATTAAAGCTTTTTTTTCCCCTTTAGGTGTTATGATTGTATTCACTTTGATCACTTTGACATTATGTATTTTCTCTATTGCTTGCTTTATCTGGCTTTTATTAGCTTTTTTATTAACGATAAAAACTAACTTGTTTTCCCTCTCGATAATATCGAAGGTTTTTTCAGTTATCAACGGTCTTTGAATAATCTTATAATAAGTTTCCAAGCTAAACTAACACCTCGTACCTTTCTAATTCACTAAAAGCGGACTGAGTCCATAAACTTAATCGCCCTGGCAACCCTCCAGGTGCTAAATTTGCGATTGACAAGTTTTCAATTTTTATAACATCTAAACCAGGAATATTTCTTGATGCTTTAATTATTCCGAAATCTTCCTTAATTACGATTAAAACGCTTTTCTTATTTTTATATTTTCGTCCCCGTCTCTTCCCTTTTCCAGCTCTAATTTTTTTTCCTTGTTTTGCTCGAAACAGATCTTCTGCTAATCCTAGTTCTGTAAGGATTGAATACAGAAATTTAGTTTTTTTAACCGTTTGTATTTTATCATCGATCACTAAAGGAATTTCAGGAATATTTTTAATTATATGACCCCGATTTTTTACCCATTCTTGATTACCAGAAGCGGATATCGCAGAAATTATAGATAACTTGTTAATTTTTTTGTTTAATTTTTTTTCAACAATTTTATCTGTTTTTATTGGGTGAGCTCTTCTCCCTCCCTTTGCAAAAGGGACCCTTCCTACATTTCGAGCTGTAGGGAACCCAGAACCTTTAATACGTGGGGCTCTTGACATTCCATGACCTGTTCCCCAACCTTTAGCGGTATTTCTTAAACCTGCCCTCTTATTTCTTCCTTGAATTTGTTTATTTCTACTTGAAGAAACTTCACTTGCTAGCTGAATAAGATCCCTTCGAGGCTTTACATTGAATAAATGCGGTATATCAACTAGATTTTTCTTGTTGCCATCTAGATCATAAACGTTAACTTTTTCCATAGAATCACAATCTTATATTATTTTCTTTGTTGACTTTCCCTACTAATAAATGTTATCTCAGGTGATTTAATCGTAAAGGATTTAATAGGTCTTATTGTTTTTCTTATTCTTACTAATCTATTTTTTGGTCCAGGTATAGAGCCGAGTAGAAGAAGATAATCTCCATTAATATTTCCATATTTAACAAATCCTCCCTTTGGATTGATTTCTTCTTCATTTTCTCCAATTACCATAATTCTCTTATGATATTCCGTCCTCTGATGAAACCCTAATTGTCCCGGGCGTGGAACGGTATAAAGTACCCTAGCAGGATGCCAGGGACCAATGCAGGCAACAGCTCTCCTTATTTTGCTATTTTTCCTTGTTAATATTTTAACGCCAAATCTTTTCACGGGACCTTGGAATCCCTTTCCCTTTGTGACTGATAATATATCGATTAGCTCTCCTTCGGTTAACATGTCTCTAACTTTAATTTTTTTTCCTAGTAAATTTAGAGCATAAGCGAATTCATCCTTTGGATTTCCAATTGAATTAAGTTTAATTTCAATAAGATCTGGCTTTTTCCTCGGTAAAGATGTGAGATGGGGTTGAGTTTGAAAAATTCCTCTAATTTGGCTATTGTAACTAAGCCCGTTTAATAGTTTTTCTTTATTCCCTTCAAAATCATATCGTTCTTTAATTGGGAGGGTGATTTTTCGACTAAGATAATCATTCAATTCGGGTGAAAAAATATCTCCTACGATATATCTACCATAATCATCTTCATTATACACCCTTATACCAATCAAAATCAGAGGTGGTACTTCAACAACCGTAACAGGTTTCATTAGTTCTTTTCCAAAATAGGGGCTGTTTTTCTGATCTTCTATATAAGTAATATGTGTCATACCTGCCTTGAAACCAGCATATCCTAGAAATGTAATATTATCAGACGCATCTAACCAGTGTCTTACCCGGCCTTTAGTTTGTGCAGCTCTTTTTCTTGGAAGAAATGCTAAAGAGCCATGCCTTGGTGCGTGTTTTTTACGGTGTCCCATGAATAATCACTTTAAATATAAAATGTTAAATTTATCACAATAAAAAAAGTTTTTCATTCAGAAATAACATTTAATTCCCTTAAATTAATAAATATGGGCTTTTTAAATTTAAATTTAAAATAAATAATTAGATGACATCGAAAATAGATAAGTTAAGCCATTTCCAAGTAAAAGATGCTTTAGACGATAAAGAAGATAAGACATTAATAATAAATTGTTCAATTTGTTCAAATTTAGAAGTAGGTAGAAATTTCACAAGTGAATGTATTTACTGTGTACTCAAGAATCTTCATTTAAACAAAAATTTCATAGACCAAACCACTTCGGTAAAAAGGCGCGAAAACCTGATTAAATATAATCAGCTTTTATCCATATTAGGCTTTTTTAATAAAATTAGTTCTATTAAAAAGATTTGGAAGAAAATAGATAACATTAGAAAAATAAAATGCAAATATCAAGAATTTAATTGTAGGATTGGAACCTTATACAATTTTCCTTTTTCTACTGATTCTAGTCCTATTTATGAACCAATTTCGATTTTCAATTCTATTCATGATAAAATAAATGAACTAAAAGTAACAGAAGTCATCAATTTTGATTGTCAAAAATGTATTAAAAAAGTTTTAAGCCTTTTAGAAAACATATTAGATGTATTAAATAAGCTAGATATCATTCAAAAATACAAACAATTTTCTACAAAAAACAATAGTGTCATAAATTTTTATAACCATATCATATTTGAGACACCCATCACTTCAATAACCAACGAATTCACTAATAATTCTTTTATTACATCAGGAAGTGATTTGATTGAAACATATAGTATCGAAAAGAATGAAATTTTTCAAATACTAATTTTTGATGTAATTAACGAATACGAGAAACATTATGTTGTTAAATTTTCATTTCAATCTTCTGGAGAAGAAGATTTTTTTAAAAAGATTGTAAAAGACGCGAAGAACAACTTAAAGCTTCTAGACTCTGATAAGATTATTCCTTTAGAGGAATTAATAAGCTTATATCGGATGAATGCTAAACGCTATTTAGCTTCTAAATATAAACTTTCTGAAAACGAAATAGAAAGCATATCATTTGTTTCTGCTTTGCATAAATTAAAAATAGAAAAGATTTTTCCTTTATTGATAGACGATCAAATTGAAGAAATTTTTTTAGATTCTCCAAAGGAAAAGATTTATATTAACCACCAGAAATTTGGGCGCTGTAGAACCGATATTAAATTAGATATAAAGGATATTGAGAGATTAAAAACATTTCTAAGGTTATACAGTGGAAGAAGACTTGATTTTTCAAATCCGAGCATTAAAATTGTTATTAAAAACAAATATTTCTATTGTAGGTTTGCTATCGATGTAGGGCCAGTTCAATTGTACAATTTCGCATTAGATATAAGAAAATTAAATAAAAACATATATACTATTCAAGATTTGCTGAAAAATGGCACTCTTAATCCCACGATTTCTGCTTTTTTATATTTTTTGATTTTAAGGAGGGTCAACATAACGGTTACTGGAGAAACAGATACCGGAAAAACAACTTTAATTAATGCATTAGATCTATTAACGCCTAAAGAATTTCGAAAAATATATGTAGAAAATATAATTGAATCATTAAATCAATCACAGTATCAAAGACATCAATTAAAATACCAGGTGGATTCTCTTGAAGAACAAGCAACACATCAAACATCTAAACAAAAACAAATTAAAAATTTGCTCCATCGTACTCCTGATATTATTTATTTAGGCGAAATATTAACTAAAGAGGAAGCTGAAGCACTTTTTCACTGTTTAGCAGCAGGTTTAAAAGGTTTTCAAACAATTCATTCTAACAATATTGATTCGTTTCTAAATAGAATTATACATCACTTCAAGATTCACATTTCGTGTTTAAGTGATTTAGGGCTATTAATTTTAATGAAGAAGAATCGACAAGGAAGAATTATTGCCTCGATAGTAGAGATGAAAAACAATATAGTTGAAACTAATAAAATTTATAACACTCTTTTCAAGTTCGACCCTCATCTAAAAAATTGGAGTGCTTTTAAATCTTTGTACGTATCAAATTTAGTAGAACAAATAAGAAAATCCGAGGATATTTCTCAAGATAAATTCCAATCTTTGTTTGAGCTTTATCAGGATGTCTTTAAAACGCTTCAACAAATCGATAAACTAAATATTTATAAGTTAATCGAATTATTTGATCAACTATCGTTTTATTCGTTAACAAATGTTAAGACTCTTTGTGTGTTTTGGGAAAATTGGAAAAACTCATGTAGTTTAAATTCATAAATATCTAATATGATATATGACAAATCTGTTAGAGAAAGCATTATTGACAGGTTTTGGAATATTTATTCTTCTTATTTTTGTTTCCCTAATTAATCCATTTATGATTAGTATTTCTGAATTTAATAGTACTATTAAAAACGATGTAGAGAAGTACAATAACTTTTTTGAGGAAGTAGATACAGCAATTCTTTTTATCATTGAGAATCCTCATTTAAATTATTTAAATGAAATTGAATACCCAAGAAATTTAAATGTTACATTGACTGAAGATTATGTTAAATATAACTTCTTGATAGAAAACGAAATACAATGCAAAATCTATGAATATGTGAAACCTTTCATTAGTCGTTCATATATTAACCTCTCTTCTTCTCGATACATCTTAAATATTTCATGCAATTATAATTATATTAATATTCAATTCATCTAATTGAGAGTTATAGATATACTATGGATTTTACCAATAGACTGATATTTTTATCTCAAAAAATTCATCCGTATAATATCCCCGGATTCAGATTTAGAAAATTAGATACCAGATACAAATTAATGTATGAAAAAGAATACAATCTTAATGAGAATGATATTAACAAAGCTAGTTTTATTGTATTTTTAATTTCGTTCATTTCAATATTCACTACTTCCATTTTTCTATCAATATTCAATCTTGTCCAAATATTTTCTTATTCCTTAATATTCTCCTTATTTTTTTCTTACAGCTTCAATAATAAGTTTTATAAAGAGATATTAAAGAAGGAGAATCAATTGAATGCCTTTGTTTATGTTATTAGAATTTATTTTTCACTTATACAAAAATCTGTTGGAAATAGTGCCGATTTACCTATTAATTTTATCAGACTAATTTCCGACCATAACCTTCCAATTAAGAAAGAATTCAGGAAAATATTAAACAAGATTCAACTAGGGCAAAATCCCGAGATATTACTCTCGAATGTTATCACTCCTTCAATAGATTTTAATTCCTATTTAAAAGAATTGTTAATCTCTAATTTTACTTATAATGAAACTCTTATCGAAAATTCAGTAGAAAAAAAATTTCGACAATATTTAAGAGAAATTGAGTCAAAATTAAGTGTGTTCTTTTTTATAGGGTTATTTTTCCCTTTGGGGGTGTGTTTTTTAATTTTGTTCCAAAAAATTAATCTTATTTTATTAGTTATAATGTTACCACTTTATTTCATATCAATTAAAACATTAAACAAGAAATTTCTACGAAATGATTCATTCTTGCTCGGATTGTTAAATAATTATTCGAAGGAAGAAAAAGTTAAATTTCACGAATTCATCTCCTTCTTGAAAAGTTTTACCTTAAATTTACAGAAAAACTCCTCACCTGAAATTGCATTCATAAATTCATATTCACAAAATAAAAGCCAAATCGTATTAATGGACAGTCCAATAAAGTCACAAATCACCAATCTTTTAAATTTCTCCTGTTCTTTTGAGGAAATGTTGGAAAACTTACAAATTGAGATGAATTCAATACGATTTAAAATAATACTAGATGTTATTGGAAAGTTAGTTAGTAAAAACGCATATGTTTCTCATAAAAAGATCAATGAGTTATTAAATGAAATTTCAAAACATCAAAAACTAGAAAGGCAGTTAGAAATTATAATTAGAGGAGAAAGGTTTAGGGTATTATTCTTCTTATTCCTACTACCTATCGTAATTGGGGGAATCGGGGGATTATTTCCCATGTTTAATATTATGATTAACAATATATCCTTCTCGAGTAATATTCACTTATCTTCATTATTAGAACTATTCTTTAGTTATGATTTCGTTGTGATTTTTCTTGCACTATGGTTTTGCGTCTATACATCCTCTTACTATTTCTTGAAAATCATATCTTACGAAAGAAAGAATATTCTAATTATTACTTCCTGTATAATTTATATAATAGCATTTTTCTCAAGTTTTTTTAATGTTCTCAATTATTTTTAAGAAGAATTTAGTAAGTATTAACCAAAAAAACTGGAATAAAATAATTCAGCTATTAAAAAAACTCCAATAAATATAATAAAGAATTTAGAATAAGATATTATCGTTTTAAATAATAAATTATCAATGTTAATATTAAACATAAAAATTTCTATTTCATTTAGAATTTGGAGAAAAGGTATTAACAATATTAAGAAAATTATAAGAGAAACAAATAGCGTTGTTGGTTCGGTTGATGTTATGGAATATAGAAAAATAAAAATAAAAAGCGATACCAATATGAAGAATTGCAATAGGTTTAAAGTAAAATTCGACATAATCCAACTTATATAACAAAAAAACTATTTAAAATTCTAAGAATATTTTAAGAGATCATGGGATATTGAGATTAAAAAACTAAATATTTATAAGTGACAAGAATTAGGTTTATCTCACATTATGTTTTCGAAAGTTAAATTGTATAAAAATCAAATTAACCTAGTAAATATTATATAAAAAAATGATTTGATTATAATTATGAGAAATTTAAAATTAAAGGGATTAAAATACGATAAGGGGAAATACGATTTATATAATGAAAGATTTGTGTTTTTCCCCCCACAAATAGTTGATATACTATCATCGATATATGGAGAGGGTGTAAAATCTTTACTAGTTTGGTTAGGTAAAAAAGTTGGGTGGGCGTTGATTCAGAAATGGGACGATAATTTAAAATCAAAAACATTAAACGATTTAGTTAATCAATTTTGCACAATTGTAAGCAACCATGGATGGGGAATTTTTAATCCAAAACAAATTTCAGACAACTTAATAGTAATTGAACTTCAACATAATATCGCAAACAATTTAAATAACAAATCAAAGTATATATGTTATTATATTACGGGATTATTAGCTGGTTTTGGAGAATATGCGCTCTATAAAGTAAATGTTATAGAAAATAATTGTAATATTGAGGATCCAGGTTTAAATTCATGCGAATTTAGAATCGAGAAAATTCTTTAAAGAATTAAATCACCAAGGATCCCATTCTTCAGGATTCAGTTCATTAACCTCATTATTTTTAAGATCTTTCTCTGTAATTTGAGGTTCTATTTTTACATAGATATTTTCATCTTCATTTATCATTTTGTGTGATTCAAGATCTTCGCGAATTAAGTCATCAGTTAATGATAATTTATCATCGCCTATTACTACATCTTTAAAAGCAGAAATTAATGACAAAAAATTAAAAAACTCTTCCTTTTTCATTTCCACATTTATAAAATCACTATTTTTTAATAATTTAAGTTTCACCAACCGAACTTCTCCGCTTATTTCTACTGAAGTCAATTCAATATTTTCATTTTTATTTTTTAACTGAATCTTCCATGAAGTTTCTCTTGTTTTTTCGATTTCCATTAATATAGCCTCACTCTTTAGATAATTAAATATCAATAATTTAATAAAAATTAACCAATTTAAAATTATTCTTATATAAGTACCGAAGATTTTAATCAAAAAGTAAAAAAAAAGAGGTTCTTATTACTTTTTTTTTATTAGAAAAGATAATTAATTATCAAAAAATCATAGGAAATAAAGATTAATACAGCAATTGGAGACCTAATTTGTGCAAAAAATTGAAATTTTTCTCTTTCTTCATTATAAAACAAAGTAAGTGATTTCATCTGGAGTTTGGTACCTGAATATTTATTTAATTGCGAGAAATCTAAAAACCTATAAAATAATTTCAAAAATATCCCTCGAGAATATGAAATTTTCTCATTTAATGCATGCAACATATTGTAAGGATGAGATTTTGTTAAGAAACGATTGAAAAGGTAATTACATGATACTAGTAATAAAAATAAGATCAAAAGGTATGAAAAAAAAGAAAAAAACAGATGGAAATCAAAACCTAGAATTGGAAAAGCGAAGAACAAAAAGATAATTAACTTACCATCACTTCCCCCTATTAATTTTAAACAGAACAGCAAAAAAGAAAAAGTAAAAGCTAATAAAACGATTAAAGATTTGCAGATCACAAAAATCATCAGGTTAGTATAAAAATTTTGCGCTTCAATAAGTATAAAGACGAAACCAACAATAAAAAAAAATACAAGACTTTTGTTGGGTATTTTCCTAAACCAGATATCTCTATACATACAGTATAATAGAACTATATTTGAATAATAGAAAAAAAACCCATCGATGTTTGGAAGCAATCCTTATAAATCGCCTTCCCATATGTCTATAAATGTTTTCAAACTCTTAGCCCTAATGTTTTCATATTTGTATCTATATATTTTAATCCGCCCAAATATTTTCTCCTGAATTAATTTATAGGATTTTAAATAATCTAAGTGACTTTTAACGCTTCCGTGATTAAGTTTAGTAAACTTTATAATCTGAGATATTGATAATTCTTGATTTAATGCTAATACTTTTAAGATTTTAATTCTTGCCCGTGACCCTAATAAATTTTCAATCTTAAAGTTCTCTTCTGCATCTTTTACTATCAAATTTTAATGCCTTTAGTTTCCATTACTTCTAATAATAATTCTTTATACTTTGAAATTGGAATATTTTGAACAGTTATTTGAGCTTTTCGGCCTTTAATAGCCTCACTGACGATTTCCATGGTAATTAAATCTTCTTTTTTAAACTCTTGGAGGTAATTCCATAGTTGTGAATGAGTCCGTGGTTGAATTCCTAAGCTTTCACATAATATTAAATATGATTCAGTAATTTCACGAACAGATGTATGAATTCTTTTGCACTTATCTAAAGCATTTATAATAGCTAATAAAAAAATGATTTTTTGAGTAGACATATATTTTAGTATATCTAGTGTTGAAAAAGGAACTGTGTCTTGATTTGCAAGACGGATTGATTCTATTGTGATGTATTTTAAATTCTGATTTTCAGCGATTTTAGTTGATTTCCAGAGTAAGTTTAATCCATACCTTATATCTCCAGTCTGATAAACTAAATCCGTAATAATTTGGATTAAGTTATCCGAAATAATATTATCTTTTAAACTAATTTCTGTTCTATACTTCAATATTTCAAAAAGTTGTTCTTTATTATAATTGTTGAAATTTATTATATTTCTTTGTAAAGTGCTCATAGTACTAGCATCCAAACCACTTAAACAAGATATATCTCTTGCAATTCCAATGATAGAAATGTGTCGACTAGTATTGAACGCGTCATCGTTAATTCTTGTAAGTGAATAAATAAGATCCCCCTCCTTGCCAATTAAATAACTTAATTCATCCAAAACAATTAATAAATGGAGATTTTGATCTTTAATAATATCAACAATAATTTCAAGTAAATCTTGTGGAGAGTATCCTCTTTTTGGAAAAGTATTATTGAGTGCTCGAACAATTTTGATTAATACTTTATAGCTAGTTCTTTCTTTCCGACAATTAATATGAACATACTTAATGTCTCCTGATCTTTTTTGAGCTGCGTTTACTAACATTTCTCCAAAGAGCTTAATTGTAACTGTTTTTCCTATTCCAGTTTTCCCAATTATCAATATTTTTCGTGAAATTGAATTCGGATTTGTTATGAGCACTAAAAATAGTTGAGATAGCAGTGACAACTCTTTTTCACGATGCGGTAGCCTTTTAGGAACATAATTGTTATCGAGTTTACTTTCCTTTTTGAACAACGATGGTTTTTTTAATAAATCTTCAAAGTAATCTATTGTCATGAAGGACATCTGATAAAATGATATTAGAAGTTAGAAAATCATAATATATAATGAAATACAGAGTACTAATTTTTTATTATTATAATGAATTATTAACCATTTTAGTTCTCAAGTTCCTCTCTGGAGAGTATACCATTGTTCGTGTTATTAATAATTATCACTTCTTTGCGTCAATTAAAAGCGTTATTCTTTTTTGTCGGTTGGAAGATTGCATCCTTGTAATTATATTGTAAAAGTTAGTTCTATAATTCCCCATTCGATTTTTGTTTTAAAACTTAAATGTGATATCTCTAATTAATTTAAAACCTGCTTTTTTGTATTTATATACTTTTAAACAAATTGATGTAAAAAGAGAAGTTAAAATTGAAAGGAGACAAATATTAAGAAAATAGAACGAGCTATAATTTCTGGGATATTGAAAATTTTGAATTTGAAAGGATAGACATATCGTTCTATTCTCTAAATAACTAGTTCCGTTAAATATAACATCTACATAAAATATTTTGTCATCCTCTTTAAAGTTGAAAATAGACGGCAATATATTGATATTAACGAATCCCGTTTGATTAGTCTTCAATGTCTCCTCGTATTCGATGGTTGAATTACTATAAATAATAATTTTTAAACTCTCATTTTCAAGCGGTTTTTTGTTTGTATTAAAATAGTAGTAAAATAGCTGAATTTTAAGCAAGCTACCTTCTTCTGTATTATCTACCAAATTAGTAATTTCTACATAAACAGGGATTTTTTTTACATATACTTCATATGAGAATGTTGTATCCAAATAGTACGAGTTGTTTTTAATAATAAACGATACATTATTTCTTCCTAAACCTAAGTGCTTAACCGTTGAAATGTTGAAAGAAAGCATTCCATCTTTATCTGTTGTGAAAATAGTTTGATAGATAATCTCTTCATTATTCCTTATTATACATTGCAGTGTTTCATTTTCTAAACAAAAACTCGTATTTCCATTGTAGAAGTTTGCATTAAACAAGTTAGATTCTCCATATATTAAGTCACTTTTAAAATTGGTTAATTCACAATCAACAGCACGTTTAGTAATATTAATTGTTATAATTTCTTTATATGTTGTTCCAACTTCGTTAGAATTGAAATCTTCGTGGTAATTAAACATTTTTATGTAAATTCTACAGGGGTAATTTGTAAGTGTTAAGTTTAAGAATTGAATATTAATCGTCCAATTTTTCTGTGAAATACCGATTGTGTAGTAATTAGAAGAATTCCAAAGGATTGTATCAAAAATATTAGTAATCTGAATTTGAACATAGGAAACTTCAAACCCTGAGTCATAATATAACTCCCAGGATCCATTTAGATAAATATTCTCATTATTATAATATGTATTTTTATCGGATACTAGCAGAGTATTACTACATGAAAATCCTAAAGCCGTTTTGGGAATAAGCATTATTCCTAACATAAAATATAGGAAAAGAACCGCTTTTATTTTTTTTTTCACATCAATTATATCTATTAAAATATAAAAACTCAGATAATTCCAAAAAACATTTATTTTGTCAAAGATTTAAATTCAAAACTAAGAAATTTGTTATTGTTGAATGAAAGTGGGAAAAGTAAGAACCCTATTGATAAAGAAAGTCTCAAAAGAATTAATAAGTAAATATCCAGATGTATTCACCACTGATTTTGAAAAAAATAAAATATTATTGGATAAATATTCTAAAGTAGATTCAAAACATCTTAGAAATCGAATTTCAGGATATGTTGTTAACTTAATGAAGATAAAAATTAGAGACCAAACCTAATAACTGAATTTATAAGATTAAAATAAAGAAGAAATCACGTGGTCTATATTAAAGAAGACGCAAAAGTAATGGCAGATCTTTTAAAATCGGGCCATAAAATGTTAAGTTTATCTTGTCCTATCTGTAATAATCCAATTTTTCAGCAAAAAAGTGGAACTACTTTTTGTGCAATATGTAATAGGGAAGTATTATTAGTTGATAAAGACTCTAATAAGAACGATGTAGATATTAAACCAACTATAAACAATCCCCTCGAAATTACAAATTTAAACAGTGAAATAAATTCTGTTCTTATTGAAAAGATTAATTGGATTGCTCATAAACTAGAAAATGAAACTCAATTACACATTATTAACGAATACTTAGAGCTTATACTTAATCTTTTGAATATTCTTGAAAAGCTTAAGAGTCTCAAGTTGTCATAGGAACATAAATATAAAATATCTCATATTAGTGCTTCTGCCGGGATTTGAACCCGGGTCACGAGGGTGAGAGCCTCGCATGCCAAACCCTTTCTTTCATAAGAAAGTTTGGCCGGACTACACTACAGAAGCAGACTTATTATTAAAATTTAATATTTTATTAAACCTTAAATTAATTTTAAACTTAATTAAAAAACACACATTTATAGTGAATAATGCAATTCAGTCGTAATCTATAACATTATTGCCCAACACAAGACAAACGAAATTAGCATTCCTTTGGTATGAAAATTGGTTTAAGTAAATTAACATAATGGTCTCTAATAGAATATTCAGCTATGTTCGTTGCTAATGAAATTAATTTTTGAGTTAAGACGGTTTTTTGATTGAATTCCTTAGATAGCAATTTATCTGCTAGATAAATAATAGCTCCCGTTAAAATAAAAGGGTTTCGTCCACCGCGCTCCCATTTATTTAAACCTGCTAAAATTGATCTGCATTTACTGGTCAGCTTACACTTATAATCTTCTTTGGACCAAACACTACCTTTTTTTTCTAACCTTATCTCCAATTCTTTATAATTTATAATATTATCGATCAATCTATTTAAGTAATCCTCACTACTATGGGGTATCGCATCATTATTTAAATGATTTTTATACCTTATTCCATCTCTTAAAATCAATCTTGGATTAACACGGTGCCCAAAACTTTGAAAAGCATTTGAAATTTCGTTAATAGTAATTGGAGCATTATGGTACTCTTTACGAACTGAATAGAATATGCAAAAAGCAATCAAGGAGATGTTATTGATAACGCTCTCTTCATTCTTAATTATTTTTTTATAGTAATATGCCGCATTATTTCTAATATTCTTATTCAAGTTTAAATAAATTGAAATTTTGTTTAAAATATTAAAAATCCTGTATTCAGTTTCATGGTTTTTAATCCTTAAAAATTGTGAATAGTTTTTTTTTAATCTTCTATACAGTTTTTGCTCATCGGGGGGTAATAATTTACCTGTTTTATCCTTTAAATATTTTGAATTCTCATAGTCTATAAAAGTCCCTAAACCCCCAATATAATCCGTTCTTTCTCCTAAAGCAACATATTGTTTATTCAAATTACTCTTCGTATCAACATTGTTGAAAATATATGACGATTCTTTATAGAGATTATCTAATACTAACCCACAATCCTTACATGTTATTTCGAAAGAATTCGTCATAACTGGACCACCACATTCAGAACATTTTTCTTCTTCTATACTTTCTTTTGTATTAATTTCCATTCTATCACCTAAAAGACAAGGAATATAAAGTACTAGAAAAATCAGGCTTTTATCTCAATTTTGTAGATTGTATGTCACTTAAAGTAGAATAATTTGTCATTGGAATTCATAAAATCATTTTAGAGCCAGACTGAGAGATAATTGGAACTAAAAAAGAAGAGCTATTTTTATCCAATAATTCTAAATAAAATTTTATGAGATATTGATATCCTAAATTGAAATATCAATAAAGGAGAAATTAAAACGAATAAAACTCAAGGAAAACATCAAAGGAAAATAGCTATTTCTTTATCCCATCTTGATTTACTGGAAAAATTTTTTAAAAAATCAATCTAATTATTAAAGGAAAAAGAGATATAATGTATTCTGATATTATTAACCTTATTTCAAGAGAAAATTATAGCGGAAAATTATACAATGAAATCAAGTTATGGTGTAACTTCAATAGAAGGCAATGGAAATATTTTGCGTCTATCCAGGACCTTCTGGGCGGAGTAATTAAAAATAGTGTCCAAAATTCTTTTATTATTGCATTTCGATCAAATTTACTTTTTAAGATAAAAAATGTAGTAAAATCAAGCTCCTATATGCTTGAGAAATGAAAACTGAAATAAAGTTATAAATGCTTAATTATATTAATATTTAATAATATTATTTTATAAAGACCAGAGAGATATATATAGTAATAAAAATGTATTTAACGGTCAATAAAATAGTTTTAGTTTAATGAGGTTCTTTCTATGGTTCGTTGGACTGCAGATCATAATATTTACATAAAAATTCTTTACTGGGGTATGGGAGGCTCTGGAAAAACAACGATAGTAGACACACTATACCGACTTACAAAAGAACAGAAAAAAGATATTACACCAACTGGAAATCTAACTAAAATATCGATGGCAAGCGGTTCTACTTTATATTTCGATCGAGGAATTTTTCAATCAACTAAACAGAACAAAGTATATTACCATGTTTATACTGTTGCTGGACAAAGTAGATTCTCTCCATTAAGAAAAAAAATTTTCAAGGGTACTGATGGTGTGATTTTCGTAGTTGATTCTCAAACTCACTTCTTTGAAGATAATATTGAATCTTTAAAGGAATTAAAAAATATTACTAGGGGTAAGTTAATTAAAGAAATTCCGCTTATTACTATGCTAAATAAGCAAGATCTTAATGAAACTATCGGAGAAGAAGATTTTAAGCAAGTCCTCAAAGAAGAAAAGCTCTGGTATGAACCAGATCACGAGTTATATATATGGAATCCTATAATTTATAAATCTTGTGCATTATACGAAAAGAAATTGGACATATATAGAAGTTTCACTGAATGCGCGAGAAGAACTGGATTATATCAGATATATGGTGATGGAAAAGCACCAGTTGGTGATAATTTCAGTAGAGACATCCCTAAGTTTTAAGCTTTCTTATAGATTTTTAACCATTTCAATACGGAAATAATTATTACAATATTTTAATGAATTTGAATCTCTTTAAGATAGACAATACTTAGTAGCTACTAATGGTTTAGGCTTATTGAATAAATTAATAATAACCTTTGAAGAACCTTAAGTGAATAAATAAAATAAAATTCATTATTTATTAGGAGTTCCCTACGGTTATAAAAATTCTATGAAAATAACTAATATACATGACCTATAAAAAATAGGAATGAAATATTATAGTTACATTGAGGATTATAAAAACCAATAAATTCTAAATATCGATTTAGTTTAATAATTTATATAAATTCTTGATCATTTTATATAATACTAAAGAATATCATCTTATGTGTAAATAGAAATGGGAGTATATAATAGCATCAAGGAACAACTACCAAAACAATTTTCAATATTTCAGTTAATTGGTATACTAGGAGTAGACGCGCAGGAAGTTAGAAAAGTTCGAAATTTGTTAAAACAATTTCATAAACAAGGATTTATTAAAAGACTTTCTAAAAACATGTATGAAAAAATTTAGAATTTTTTTTTTTAATTTGTTATACTCATTTTTAATGTTAATTCTGGAAATATGAATGTTATAACACGATTAAATGCATCTAGTATCCCTTTTCCTTCAGTGGCAACCGTTTTATTAGCAGAAATATATTTAAATTGATTTATATTTATTTTCATTACAAATTCATGATATTTAATTTCTTGTTTTGATTCAAAATCAGATTTATTTAAAGAAATCACCATTGGTAAATTATATAATTCATTTTTGAACATTGTTTTAAGCTCATTCCACGATCTCAAATTGTGATGTAAGCAATGGGCTCTTGAATCAGCAACAAAAATCACTGCATCTACTCCATTCAGAGTTGCTGGTCTGGTGCTTGCATAAAAATCTTGTCCAGTAGCAGAATATATTAAAAATTTTAAGCTCCATTCAGAACCTTTAAACTGCAAGACACCAAAATCAAATAACAAAGTTCTACCAACAGTGCTATCAATTGAGTTTAATGTATCTTCCTTATTAAAATAAGAGAATAAGTGTTTTATTGAGGTTGTTTTTCCTGACATAGCGGGTCCATAGTAAACGATCTTAACTTGTAATATTTTATTCTCATAATCATATATCACTGTTAGTCACCCCCATAACGATTGCATACTATCTAGAGCATTAACTTTTTTCCCATTCTCAATTAATGACGAAAAATCTTCCCCCCATTCTTTACATATAAATGACGTTATTCTCTCGATATGCGCGTAATCATAATCTATAGTTTCCATAAGCGTTTTACTCCCAATTTTTGTATTAATTTCAATATTATTTAATAAATTTAACCTAGAAAAAATAAAAAAAGCTCTCTTAGACCCAGAATAAAAATTTTGTATCTCCTTTTTAAAAATATTACGTTTCAATTCTTCCTTTTCAACATTAAAATCCAGTAGCATCTTAAGTAATTCTTTATCAACATCTTCAGATTTAACTTTCTCAAATAGAACCCGCTTCATTTTTGTTATAGATTTTTCAGTATCTTGAGATATTTTTTGTAAGACTTCTTTTTCAAAATTAAGATCGAGTAACTTCCAATTAAACCCAATAAAATCTATTGAAACAGAATTTGAAAAGAAACTAATACTTAAGAAAAGATTAATTTTCTTTTTAACGCTATTAATAAATTTTTGAATTTTTTCCTTTTGTGCTGGTATTTCAATTCCAATTAACCAAGAATTAAAGTTTTCAAATTGGTTTAAAGCCTTAAGTGCAACAGTTGTCGGACATCTTATATGTGTTCGCTGTGAGTTATAATCCATATTTTCATTCATAATTAAATTTGTATATTCAATATCTGAAATAAAATCAGTGTAGAATACTAACTCTTTACGGAAATGAATCAAGTCCGATAAATCTATTATAAAATTATTAACTTCTTCCGCCTCATCACCATATACAATTATTGGTATTCTATTTAACAGGCTATAAAGAATTAATGATGTATCTGGTGCTTTCAGTCTTTCTAGGAATTTAAAAAAACTCATTTTTTCACCTAACTATTTAATAACGAATTCCCCAAGCATACTTTTAATATCAAATACATTCTGATTCTGAATTTCAGATGCTTGCTTGATGAGATTACGTATTTTTTTAGAAAATTGAGGAAGAATTAGCCTTATTAATCCCAATTTTTGTCTGGATTTCCCTATCTCAGTACTAAATATGGCTTTTCCCAAACCGTGAATAAATTGAAACTTGTTTTCACAATCTAACAAAACACTTTCTGCATTCATCTTTTTTAGTAACCAAGCACATCGATTTGCAGTTTGGAAAAGTGAATAACTCATCGCGGAAATATTATCTAAATTTTCTTCCTTATTCTCGGTTTCTTTTAAAATTTTAGACGCTATAAACCCCCCCTCTATAGTAACATAAGCAAATTTTAAATCTGGAATTGCAATAGAGAAGTTATTTAAAACTTTTCTTAGTTCCATTGAGATACTTTCTGAAAGATTTAATGAAAATGAGGATACTCTAAAGTTTACATTCTCATTCTCTTTCACATTAAAACCCTCAATTATACTTTGAATCCGATGATCATCAAACTGAACTAAAGGAGGCTTAAACGATTCACCAGAAGTAATTAATGTAGTTTTTATCTTCTTTAAGCACTCGTTGGTTTGTAAAAAAATACCGCCTAAATTGGTGTTAGGCTGTGCAGTTATAGCAATAAAAAATTCGTGCTTATTGTCGATTATCCCTTGTTGTTGTAGAATTCTATTTAAAGAATAATGTATTGGGCTATTGAGAGGAGCGATTAAAATTTTTGCTTTTTTTCCTTCTATTAAGATGTACTTCAAATCATTTGGATGTAAATGTATTCCTACATTAAAAATAGCGCTTGTTGCAGAACTAACATTGAAAATCTCATCCTTAGAAAACCAAACTCCTGCGGATTGAATTGGATTTCCGTCTCTTTGAGTTAAAACTGCATTTTCTACTCCTTTCAATTGTTTAATTTGATCGAGATGAATACCAATTTTTTCCCTTAAATCCATCATTTTTCGGTCAGCTCCTTTATTATTGTGTTATTTTTTAGTCTCAACATAGATTTTTAAACTACGATTTTTTATAGAGGGGTCATTCTAAAAATTAGCAAAATGAAAAAATTTAAAATGAATCTTACTTATATAATAGTATAACAAATCGCATCTCTACCGGTGTGAGCTTGGATTACGGTACGATACCGTTAGATGAAGAGTCATTTCATTGATGCGATATAAAAAATGTAGTTATAATTTAATCAGTTATAACTGAAGGAAGTTTAATTAAGAATCCTAATGTAAGTGAGAATTTGAGAAAAAAAAAAAATTCCAAATTTAAGTAATAACTATGTTATTGCGACAAATAATTAATTCCGGTTGATCCTGCCGGACCCGACTGCTATTTGGGTGAGGATAAGCCATGCGAGTTGAATGGGAAACCTAAAGTTCCCATGGCAAACTGCTCAGTAACACATGATCAACTTACCCTATAGAGAAAAATAACCTCGGGAAACTGAGGATAATGTTTCATAGTTGAATTGGCTTGGAAAAGTTTTTCGACGAAAGGGGTAAAAAAAATGGTTTTTATCTGCTATAGGATAGGATCGTGTTCGATTATGGTTGTTGGTGAGGTAATGGCTCACCAAGCCGATAATCGATAGGGGCCGTGAGAGCGGGAGCCCCGAGATGGGTACTGAGACAACGACCCAGGCCTTACGAGGCGCAGCAGGCGCGAAACCTCCGCAATACACGAAAGTGTGACGGGGTTACCCAAAGTGTTCAATTTTGAACTGTGGTAGGTGAGTAATGTTCCCTACTAGAAAGGAGAGGGCAAGGCTGGTGCCAGCCGCCG
>Ga0209979_1000320_pt1 | contig 68757 bp, 61 predicted proteins | sample AnhtaG_FD_183114 | JGI IMG/M metagenome (GOLD analysis project Ga0209979, IMG submission 183114) | Deep subsurface microbial communities from Anholt, Denmark to uncover new lineages of life (NeLLi) - Anholt_01485 metaG (SPAdes) (version 2) | ecosystem: Environmental > Aquatic > Marine > Oceanic...
GAGGAGATTATACGTGCATGAGCATGAACATGAGTGTCCAAAAGGTGATTGCAGTTCACCACATTAAGATGTCCAACAGGCTTTAGCAGTTATCGCATTAGAAAGGTGCTTGCAGGTCTCAACTAAGGACTAACCCATGTACCTGTCTGATCTCTTGCGCCTGATCTGGCGCAATCTGGGGCGTATGCGTGCGCGGGTGGCGATGACGGCCACCGGGGTGCTGATCGGCACCGCAGCGGTGGTGATCCTTATCTCGCTGGGAGCGGGCCTGCAGCGCAGCCTCACTGGCGAGTTGACTGCCATCCGTGACCTGACGCGCATCACCGTGCTGCCGGGCAGCTACGGCCAAGAATTCGGCCCCTCGCAACGGCCTGGACGCGCTAAAGAGAAAGGACTCGATGAAGACGCACTACGGTTCATCCGGGGGCTTCCCCACGTGGTGGCGGCCACCCCCCGGCAGTGGTTGAGGGGGGGACAGTTGCGGTTGAACCGCCTGGCGGCCAACCCCTCCATCGTGGGTATTGATCCCCGTCAGAGTGAGGCCCTGGAGCTGGAGGTGCAGCAAGGTGTGCTAAGGCTGGGGCGGGGCCAGGCTCTGGTGGGGGCCAAGGTGGGGGAGATGTTCTTCGATCCCGTCCGCCAGCAGCCAGTAGAGCCGATGGATCTGGCGAGGCAGCTCTTGCAGGTGGAGCTCAGCCGCATCTCCAGTACGGGCAAACCTGCGACCAAGCGCATCCGCATCCGGGTGGCCGGGGTGCTGGCGGAGGGCGGCGAGACCGATTACACAGTGTACCTGGACCTGGATGACCTTCTGGACATGGATGAATGGCTGGGGCAGCGGCTTAATCCGCGACCGGAGGGCTATCAACAGGTCATCGTTAAGGCCGACAATCCGGAGCATGTGCTGGAGGTCGAGCAGAAGATCACCGAGGAGGGATTCCTGGCTTTCTCCTACCACGACGCCCTGCAGCAGATCAACCTCGTTTTTCTGATCCTGCAGGCTATTCTGGGTGGGATTGGGGCTATCGCCCTGGTAGTGGCCGGCTTCGGCATCGCCAACACCATGATCATGTCCATATACGAGCGCACTTCTGAGATAGGGCTGATGAAGGCGGTGGGGGCCAGGAACCGGGACGTGATGAGCGTGTTTCTGGGAGAGGCAGGGGCCATCGGTTTCCTGGGTGGTGTGCTGGGGGTGGCGGCTGGTGTGGCCCTCAGCCAGTTGATCAACGCCACAGCCCTGGCCTATCTGCGTGCCCAGACCATGGGAGAGGGGCCAGAGACGCTGATCCATACCCCTATGTGGCTGATCGTGTTCTCCATCGGATTCGCTGCCCTTGCGGGATTGCTTTCCGGCATCTACCCTGCCATGCGCGCCGCGACACTGAGCCCGGTGTCGGCGCTGAAGTATGAGTAAAGGGTGAGGGGGAAAGAAAGAGGGGGAAGATGGAAGCGCAAACTCGTTTCCCTTATTCCCCGCTGCGGCCGGCGGTCCACAACTTCACGGGGCGGCGGGAGATAGGGGAAACGCGGGTCACCGTTCCTGTCCTCACCAAACTGGCTCAGTCCGCTGAGTATCCATCGGTGCGCGCGAAGGCAGCTGAGACCTTTGCTGAGCTCAGCCTAACTCAGCAGAAAGCAGCGGATTGAAGGAACACACAGCCCATGAACCTTAACCCTCTGCTTGTCCTCAGCTACCTCATCGCTATCGCCATTGACATCCTCTTCCCCCTGCTGCTGGCCCTCTGGGTGGGGAGGAAGTACCGGGTGCGGTGGAGGTTCTTCCTCTACGGCGCGCTGGTGTTCTTCATCTGCCAGCTCCTCACCCGCGTGCCCGCCATCCAGATCATCCAGTACCTGCTGCGCGATAAGCTGCAGGCCTCCCAGCCCCTGCTCATCGGCTGGATAGCCATCGCCGCGGTCACGGCCGGCCTCTTCGAGCAGGGGGGCCGCTACCTGGGCTACAGCGTCCTGTGGCGGCGGGAGGCGAAGACCTGGAAAACAGCGGTGATGTACGGGGTGGGCCACGGGGGGCTGGAATCCATCCTGCTGGTGGGAGGGCTGGCCATCATGGGGCTGGTCAACGTCATCGTCCTGTCCAGCATGGACGTGAGTCAGCTCTCGGTGACAGGGGAACAACTGGCCCAGGTCCAGGCGGCCCAGGCCCAGATCGAGGCCATGCCCTGGTGGCTGCCGCTCGTGGGTGGCATCGAGCGAATCTTCGCCATGTCGGTACAGGTGTCCCTGTCGGTGATCGTACTCCAGTGCTTTCTGAGAAATAGCCTCAAGTGGCTGTGGATTGCCATCGGCTACCACACCCTGGTGGATCTGGCCGCAGTGTTGCTGAACCACGTCATCGGGACAGGGAAGGGGACGAGGACAGGGGTGCTGTGGGTGGAGGCGGTGGTGGGGATCTTCGCCCTGTTCAGCCTCTTCCTTACCCTCCGGCTGCGGGGCCAACTGGCCAGCGTCTCGGCGGGGGAGGAAGGATGAGAAAAGCCACGCTTTGCTTTCTGCTTCGAGAGACGGAGGCTGGGCCAGAGGTCCTTTTGGCCCTGAAGAAACAGGGCTTTGGACAGGGGAAGTGGAATGGGATCGGGGGGAAGGTGAACGCTGGCGAAACGGTGGAGGAGGCAGCCAGGAGGGAGGTCATGGAGGAGATCGGCATACGGGTTGGTCTCCTGGAAAAGGTCGCTCTCCTCACCTTCTATTTCATCGCGCCTGGAAGCGATCCGGACTGGAACCAAGAAGTGCACGTCTTCCTGGCCAGGAGTTGGGGAGGGGAGCCTGGGGAGTCGGAGGAGATGAGGCCCCAATGGTACCGCTACGAGGATGTGCCATACGAGGAGATGTGGGCTGACGATCGGCTCTGGCTGCCCAGAGTGCTGCAAGGAGAGCGGATCAAAGGGGTGTTCACCTTCTCCGACGCCGAGACCATCGTGCATCAAGAGATCACTTCGTGGGATGAATGATGGTGAGAGGAGGTGAAATCCAAACAACTCTCGCTCACATTGCACACAGGGCACGGGATTTGGGGGAGTGCTGCTCTCGACACTCGTCCTCGGGTGTCGGCGGCCCGCGAGGCCGCACATCTCCCCTGTGGCCAACGGACAGGCGTGCCTGAGCCCAAGGAAGCCTCCCCCCACAGGGGGAAAGGCGTCAATGAAAGGGCTCCAGACCCAGCGCATGTTCCAGCCGCTGCCGCCCCAGAGAGAAGCGGCGGCTGAAAGCTCGCTGGACCTCCCTCAACTCCTCTCGCAACTGGCTGACCGCCTCGCCCGTCTCGATGATTGCACTCCGCCGTCTCTCAGCCTGGGCATCCTCCTGTAGGAACCGAAGCTGAGTGAGGCGCGTGCGCAGGCTATCCTGCCGCAGCCGGAGGGCGGTCACCAGGATGTCTTCCTCCAGCTTGTCGGGGGGGAGATCACCATAGGAACTGGCGGCCTCCAGCAGCCAGTCGCGGTAGTCATGCAGGACCGGGTCAAGCGCCTCGCGCAGTCCCTCTGGCTCTCCAGCCTGGCATAGTGTCTGGAAGAGCTGCTGGTTCTCCACCTGACTGAAATCAGCAGGAGCCAGGGGCGGTGTCCCTATCTCCACTAACTGGTCATTGAGCCACTCCAACAGGGAGGGGTATCGCACCAGACAGGCCAGGCAATGTTCCTGTGCGCCGAAATGGAACTCCCCCTGCGAGGGTAGCAATTGCTCCACCGCGCGGGCCGCAGGGCGGCGACTCGTGGGCCGCGCGGTGGCGATCTGACGGGCCAGCACCCGCTCGTCGACCCGAACCATGCGGGCCAGTTGTTGCAGGTAGTGTGCTCGCTCCACCGGGTTGCCAATCTCATTGAGGATGGGTGCCAGCCGCCGCACTGCCTCGGCCTTGCCCTTGGGATCGCTGAGGTCCAGATCGGTGGTGAGGACCTGGAAATAGTAGTCCAGCACTGGCAGCGCAGCATCAACCAGTTGTCTCCAGCGGGCCGGATCGGCCCGGATCACGTCGTCAGGGTCCTTCCCCTGGGGCAGGATGGTGATGTGGAGGGCGACCCGCAGCCGCCCCTCGTAGCGCACCAACCCTTGAGGAGTGATCACCGGCACCACCTTTCGATCCAGCGCTCCCTGGGCCAGTTCCAGCCCCCGAAGCGTGGCCTGGGTCCCTGCCGTGTCGGCGTCCAGGGCCAGCACCAGGTTGGTGGTAAGGCGGGTCAGGGAGCGGAGCTGATGCTCGGTCAGCGCGGTGCCCATGGAGGCCACGACGTTGGTGAAGCCGTGCTGATGGGCCTGAAGCACATCCATGTACCCCTCGACGATGACCGCCTGATCCCGGCGGCGGATCGTTTCACGGGCCATGTCCAGGCCGAATAGGGTGGCCGATTTGTCGAAGAGGGGGGTCTGGGGAGAGTTGAGATACTTGGGCATATCCTTGTCACGCAGCACCCGCCCGCCGAAGGCGATGACCTGGCCACGCTGGTCGCGGCCTGTCGCCGGCAGGCGGATGGGTATCATCAGCCGGTGGCGGAATCGGTCGTAGCTGCCGGCGCCATCCTCCCGCTCCACAACCAGCCCCGCCGCCGCCAGGTCCGCCAGCCCATACCCCCGGCTCAGCAGATGCCCCTTCAGCGCCTCCCACTGGTCGGGGGCGTAGCCCAACTGAAAGCGGTTCACCGTCTCATCGGTAAGCTCCCGGCGTCGAAGGTAGGCCCTCGCCTCCTCGCCGGCCGGCGAGTGCAGGAGCTGGTTATGGTAGTAGACAGCCGCAGCAGCCATGATCGCTCGGAGTCGCTCCCGTTGGGCCGCGGCTCGCTCCTGCGTCGGCGTGCGTGGCTCCAGCTCCACTCCCGCCCGACGGGCCAGAAGCCGCAGCGCCTCGCCGAAGGTGAGGTTCTCCCGCTTCGTGATAAAGGTGAAGACATCACCCCCCTCCCCACAGGCCCCAAAGCAGTGCCAGGTCTGCGTCTCGGGAAAAACGACAAAGGAGGGGGTCCTGGTGTCGGCGTGGAAGGGGCAGAAGGCGGAGTAGTTCCTCCCCGACTTGCGCAACTCCACGTACTCGGAGACTACTTCTACGATATCGAGTCTGGACTTGACTTCGTCAATTTTGCTCATTGCGGATGATATTTGTGCCTTCGGTTTCGCGACGGGCCAACTCTCGGTTGGCTTTAACGATGAGCTGCACGGCCTCTTTCAGATTTTCGCGTGCTTCCTCCAAGGTTCGGCCCTGAGTATTGGCGCCTGGCAATTCCTCCACGTATCCAATCCACCATTCTCCCTCTTGCTCGTAAACCGCTGTGAACTTCTCCATCTTCCTATCTCCTCTCGAATCGATCCAATAGCCCGCGAGGGACACCACCAATTATAGTTCGGAAAGTCCCGATGTCAAGGCCCAGTGCTAGCAGCCAAGGCTTTCTTAAGAGCGCGTAGCATCTGAGCGGGGCATCTTGATGGTCAACAACCGCCCATTGAGGCCCAGGGCCCAGCCTCGGCCGGTCTGGGGATGGAGAACCAAGTCGGTGAGCGGTTGGGGGGCGGGGCGGGCGAATGCATCCATGATGAATGTCCCCAAACACATCGGCTGATGGCAGCCCAGACAGGACTACCATCAGCCGAAGGATGCGAATGGCATATAGCGGATGGCAAATGGCAGATGAAAGCTATCGGCTATCAGCTATCAGCTAGTTAGGAAATACCTAGCTGCTTCTCCTTCTCGGCGACCATCAGCCGGGTCTTGATAACCGTGTCCGGGTTGAGCGACATGCTATCAATGCCACATTCCACCAGGAACTCAGCGAACTCCGGGAAGTCGGAAGGAGCCTGGCCGCAGATGCCGATCTTCTTGCCTCTCCGGCGGGCGGTGTCAATCGCCTGCTTTACCAGTCTCTTCACGGCCTCATTTCTCTCGTCGAAGATGTGGGCCACCAGCTCCGAGTCCCTGTCCAGCCCCAGGGTGAGCTGGGTCAGGTCGTTAGAGCCGATGGAGAAGCCGTCGAACACGTCGGCGAACTCGTCGGCCAGGATCACGTTGCTGGGGATCTCGGTCATGACGTAGACCTCGAACTCATTCTCGCCCTGCACCAACCCGAACTCGCGCATGGTCTCGATGACCCTCTTGCCCTCCTCAGGGGTGCGGCAGAAGGGGACCATAGCCTTGACGTTGGTAAGCCCCATATCATCCCGGACCTGCTTCAGGGCCGCGCATTCCAACCCGAAGGCGGGTTTGAAGTCCTCGTCGTAGTAGCGGGATGCCCCCCGCCAGCCGATCATGGGGTTGTCCTCGTCCGGCTCGTAGAACTCGCCGCCGATCAGGTTAGCGTACTCGTTGGTCTTGAAGTCGGAAAGGCGAACGATGACATCGTGGGGGTAGAAGGCCGCCGCGATGCGGGCGATGCCCTGGGCAAGTTGGTCAGTGAAGAACTGGGCCTTGTCCTCGTAGCCCCTGACTCGCTCGTCAATGAGGGCCACCACCTCTTTGGCCTTCCCATCGCCGTTGGCTGCTCGCTCCCTGAGCTCCGGATAGTGGATAAGCGCCAGGGGATGGATGCTGATGTGGGAGTTGATGATGAACTCCAGCCGGGCCAGCCCTACCCCTTCGCAGGGGATCTGCCTCTGGATAAAGGCTTTTTCAGGGATGCCCACATTCATCATGATCTGGGTCTTAGTCTCAGGAATCTGGTCCAGGCTGAGCCGGTCCACATGGTATTTCAACAGACCCTCGTAGATATTCCCCAATCCTTCGGAGCAGTCCACGGTTACCTCCATCCCTGATTTCAGGACGGAGCTGGCGGTCTCGCTGCCGATGATGCAGGGGACACCCAGCTCCCGGGAGACGATAGCCGCGTGGCAGGTGCGCCCGCCCCGGTCGGTGACGATAGCGCCGGCGATCTTCATGATCGGCTCCCAGTCGGGGTTGGTCATCTCTGTGACCAGCACCTGGCCGGGCTTGAACTGCTCGATTCCGCCGACGTCCATGATGACATTGGCCTCACCCTGGCCGATCATGCTGCCCACCGCCTCGCCCCTCACCAACAGCTTCCTGCTTTCCTCCGGCTCCTCCAGCACATAGGTCTCCAGGACATTCATATCCCGCAAAGCGTGGACTGTCTCCGGACGGGCCTGGAGGATGTACAGCCGGCCGGTGATGCCATCCTTGGCCCATTCGATATCCATGGGCCGGTCGTAGTGCTCCTCGATGATACAGGCCCACTCCGCCAGCTTCAGGATCTCGTCGTCATTCAGCACGAACTTGTCCCTATCCTCAGGGGGGACCTCCACCTTCTTGGTGAGCTCTCTCCCATCACCCTCGGCGTAGATCAGCTTGACATCCTTGATACCCAACTTCTTCTCGATGATGGCCTTCTTGCCCTGCTTGAGGGTGGGCTTGAAGACGTAGAACTGGTCTGGATTGACGGTTCCCTGGACCACGAACTCGCCCAGGCCATAGGAGGCGGTGTTGTAGACCACATCCTGGAATCCGCTCTCGGTATCTATGGAGAAGATGACGCCTGAAGCGGCCAGGTCGCTGCGCACCATCTCCTGCACGCCCACGGAGAGGTAGACATCGAAGTGGTCGAAGCCTTTGTCCACCCGGTAGGAGATGGCCCGGTTGGTGAAGAGGCTGCCAAAGCACATCCTGACCCGCCGGAGCAGGTCTTCCTCGCCCCGGACGTTGAGGTAGGTCTCCTGCTGGCCGGCGAAGGAGGCGTCGGGCAGGTCTTCGGCGGTAGCGGAGGAGCGCACAGCCACATCTGGATCCTCCACACCGAGCCGCTGGCTGAGTTTGCGATAGGATTCTCGAATCTCCTGCTCCAGGTCAACCGGGAGCGGGGCGTTCTCTATGAGATGGCGGACCTTCTCGCCTCTTTCAGCCAGGTTAGCCATGTCGTGGGTGTCGAGATCGGAGAGGACCTCTTGGAGCTGATCCTCGATGCCTCCCTCTGAAAGCACTCGACGGTAGGCATGGGCGGTTATAGCAAAGCCGCCGGGCACATCCACCCCTTTTGCTCCGAGTTCCCGGATCATCTCTCCGAGAGAGGCGTTCTTGCCCCCCACCAGGGGCACATCTCTCATACCCAGTTCTTCGAACCACAGAATGTTCTTATTCATTCTATCTTCGGTCATACTTGTTTACCTCCTGTAGATTTGTTGTATTGTCCTCTTGAAGTTGAAACAGGCAGCGCTTGGCATGCAGATCAAGCCTGCCGCTCTGATAGAGCGAATGAAGCGAAGCAGAATTTCGGATAGCATTTCCACCGTGGCCGAAGTTGCCGCCGTTATTCGCTGACCAAGGCACTGCACTGACAAGTCCCCGCTCGCTTACCCGCACCTTCGCTGGCAAAGAAGGCGGCAATTTGGGGCGAAGCCCGGCCACGGCGTGTTAGACGAAGTCGAGCCAGTTTTTGTCACTAAGCAACAGCCATATCAAATTCCGCGAGAGGAAAGGAAATAGTCTTTTGAATGTGTTCGCGTTGTTGAGCGATCCTCTCAAGATGTTTATAGACGGGGGCGTCAAAATACTGCTCGCCGCACTTATTGCACACCCAGGCAGGCACGTTTTCGATGTAAATCGTCTGCCCTTTGTAACGGAACCGTGCTAAGACACGTCGTTGCTCCATTTCCCCCTTACAGAACTCACATCTATCACCCTTCATCGTATCTACCTCTCTATTCTTCTTCCTCAACATAAGCTGTGATAGTCACCAATACGCCTGACAACAGAAAGCGACACACAACATACGCACGGCGGTAATCAACGGTATCGCCGAGCACTTCATACCTGGTGCCACGTGGGTCGTGGGTAAACCTTCGCGCGATTTCACCTGTGAGGATGATGTTCTCAATGTCAGCCGCCACCAGAAAATCATCGGCCATTTCGTCATTGGCATGTGAGCTAATGCGGTACCTTTGCTCACGGATGGCTCGTCGCATACGTCGCAACACGTCCATTTCATCATCTTCAAGGCTCGATTTAGTCTAGCGGCTTGCGGATAAAAGAGGTTCGCCGCGGCTTTTGCCTAACCAAAGTTGTGCCATATGGCACAATCATCGTAATATACGAACTCTTGTTCGTATATTATGATGCCGAAACACGAACAGCTCAACCCATACAGCCGAGAAATCTTCATGCTAAGGCGGAGATCAAATGTGCCTCCCAACACTACGGATGTGACTTTAGCCCGAATCGTAAACACGCTATTAGGCGACGTGGTTGTTTCTCACGCACTCCATCGGCGAATGCGGATACCCCCTGGTGTAATGACGACGAAGCCTCGTGGCAGCTCTGTGGTGTGCTCATTGATAGCAGAGGCAACGACCTTCGCCTTACTCATCGGAGATAGCCCTGCCAATCGGATCAGCACAACGCCTGGCGCAAGGCGACGCTGACGATACACCAACTCGCCAAAGTCCTTATCGGCTGTCAGCAACAAGGCTGCCTCCCGGTTTGCCAGGTCAAGCACGGCTTCATCGGGAATCCCTGGCTCCATTTCGGCAACGTACCACACAAGATGGCCATCTTGCCGAAGACCCTCAACGATTTGACGGTCCACGCTCTCGTCTGCCAGGAAGTTCACACAACCGCCTCGGCAATGGGATAAACCACATCAGCTCGCAAAGCCTCGGCGGCAAACGCCAGTGCTTCCTGAATCGCCTCACGGGTCAGCCGGGGATGGGCGTCAAGAATCTGTTCGACGGGTTCACCGGCAGCCAGCTTCTCTAAAATGAGCTCGACGGTGATCCGCGTCCCGGCGATGACCGGCTTGCCCATCATCACTGCTGGGTCTGATACGATCAACCCCTTCTGCATTTTTTACTTTCCCCACTAGAAGGGCATGTCGCCTAACATACCTGGGTTTTGAGAAGCCGCCCTAATGCGGGAATCAGATCGGTGCTTCCAAACACTTCAATTATACAGGCATCGGCCCAATCTGGCAAGCTGCCTGCAGGCGACAGGCTGGCTCAGAAGCCCATCACCTCGCTCAGATCCGCGATGCCCCTGGGCAACGCAGCAATGCGCTGCAACAGTGCCAGGCGGTTCTCTCGCAGAGCCGTCTCCTCAGTCATGACCAGCACATCGTCGAAAAAGCGCGTGATGGCCGGGATCATAGACTGCAATTCCTCGAAGACCTCATCAACGGAGCTCTCCGGTGTGATGCGCTCCGCGGCCTGCAGACAGGCTCTATGCAGCTCCTCCGTGGCTGGCTCCACGAAGTGCACTGGGTTCAGGGCGAAGGTCTCGCCAGACTCGCACACGATCCGCGCCCAGCGCGCGTAGGAGTTGACTATAACCTAGGCTTCAGCGGCCCAGTCTTGGATTAGCCCTGACAAGTGAGTCTACGATGAGTTTGGCAGTGCAAGACAAGTGTCGCTAGTCACTTGGGTGCATAGGCTAGCGTCAAGCTATCAAGGGATCAGCTTCGCCCTGTCGCTGAGGATAGATAAGATCTGAGCGTCAGTCGAGGCCAGCCAAAAGAAGTTGATCGCCTTGAGTTTGTCCTCCATGTCACCCTCGCGGAGACCCTTGGCGAACTCGTAGTAAAGGACGGCCATCACCGGCTCACATCCCACGCTCTTGGCGAGGGCGATGTTCTCTCTTGCCCTCCTTTGGACGAAGTCGAAGAGCTCGATCAGAGCCTTATCATACTTCACGCCGACAATCTCGCCTGCTTCATCCACCTCCGCCTGCAGAGAGTAGTACTTGGCGATGAGCATGGAGGAGTAGCTGTAGGAAGCGAGGGAGCTACCCAACCTGGCGTAGTTCAATTCCGGCCCAGAGGTGAACTTCTCCTCGACGATCGGAAGGGCATCCAGGCAGCAGAGGGCGAAGGTGTAATCGAGCTCCTGCCCCACGAGCGCTTGCTTGAGCTGGTTGGGGTGCACTCCCAGCTGCTCTGCTAACTCATCCACAATGACGGTCTCGAAGTAGTTGATGTTGGCCTCAGACGCTCTCCGGAGCACCTCCGCCAAGCGAGTGGTCTCCTCCTCTTCCGGCAGGTCGGTCTCCCCAAAGCCCATGCCTATCTCCGTGGAGTCCTCCGCAACCTCTACTATATGGTCGGTCAGGGCATAGAAGACAGCGGCCTGGTAGATATCCATGAGCGCCTGCTCCTCGGTCTCAACCTCTCGGACCAGGATGTGTCCTGCCATGCGGCTAAGTCCCATGGCCGTGGTGAGGTTACCGTAGCCGTCGGCGAGAGAGACCAAGTCGCTCAGGGTTTTGGGCCGCTCAACTCTGAAGCGCTCCAGGAGAGCGAGTATCTTCGTGTCCACTGCGCTCTTGCCCTCCACATGGCTCAACGCCGCCTCGAGCCCTGACTCCACTAGCGTCTGATTGAGCCTTGCGACCTCGTAGCCAACGGAGGCGTAGGAGGCAGCCTCCAGGGCTTCGCCATAGGCCGACATCATCATCCCCTGCGCGAAGTAGCCGTCCGACTCTTGAGCGCACCCATCGGCGAGCGCCATCACCTCTTCGGTCTCCGCGATCTTGAAACCGTCAGCTATCGCGTCATAGTCAGAGCGAGTCTCCATATAGCGGGCCAGCCACTCCCTGGCCTTGGCCCTCACCCTGTCGAAGGCCCCTGGCGGCAGCTCGGGCCTCACATCCTTGGCCCCTTCCGGCTTGGGCAACTCCTTGCCGGTCAGAAGCTGGTAGGCCTGGTAGATATCGCCCACCTCCTTCACCTCGATCCCCAGCCTCCGGCCGTGCTCGACCACGTCGACCCACTCCTGCTTCGCCTCGTCGAAGGAGTATCTGAGCCCGACGGGTATGAGCACCAGTGTCTTTCCCGCCTCGGCCGCGCCTTCGATCTTCTGGGGGATGCCCCCCACCGGCCCTATAGTGCCATCGGGGTTGATGGTCCCGGTCATCGCCACATCCTCCTTCAGCTTATCTCCCAGGAGTACGGCGAAGACCGCTGCGGTCATGAGTCCGCCTGCGCTGGGGCCGTCTATTCTCCCCTCGACATCGAAGGTGTAGCGATATTCGGCTGGGTTCACACCGAGGGCGAAGGCGCTCATTATGGAGGCCATCCAACCTGAGGCCCTCCACATGGGGCCGCTTCCTGCCACCTCCTGTTCGTAGAAGCCCACTCTGAGCTCCCTTTCTGGATTGGGCTCCACTTGCACCTTTAGCCTACTTGTCCCTCCGAATGGTCCCTCAGGTCCGATGGCGAACCAGAGGGGATGGACCTCCGCCTGCCCTCCCACCGCCCGTGTCGGTGAGGGCATCGGAGTTGGTGTGGGAGGCTCCTCCGTTGGCGCGGGCGTCGCAGTAGATGTAGGAGGCGCCTTTGTCGGCGCAGGCGTCGGAGTAGATGTGGGAGCAGATGTGAGAGGCACCTCTGTTGACGGGCGCGCCGGCTTTGGCAGGCAACCCGAGCTCAGCACGAGGACCAGTATGAGGATTATCTGAACTCCTTTGCTTTTCACTGTTTGTCTCCTTTTGCGAGGGCCCGCCCCCGCATATGGCATTGAAACTCACCCCAGGCGAGGTGAAAGTGAACAAGATGGCCCGGTAGCCCTGCTGGGTTGCAAATCGTTTGCTTCGTTCATCTTCATCCGACACAGCATCCAAACGTACGGACTCTTATTCGCACGTTCCGAGGCTGTATGATGCAGGGAATCATTCATCTCAGCAAGCCGCATCCAGCAATTGTCGCTTCAACACGAACGGCTCAAACGCTGCAGCCCGGAAATCCGCATGGTGAGGTGGGAACCCAGTTGGCATCTCCAAATATCTCAATTGTATATGGATTGCCTTAGTCTGGCAAGCCAGCTCAGAAACCCATTACCTTGGTCAGATCTACTATGCCCTTGGGCAACGCGGCGATGCGCTGCAACAGCGCCAGGCGGTTCTCTCGCAGAGCCCTCTCCTCAGTCATGACCAGCACATCGTCGAAAAAGCGGGTGATGGCCGGGACCATAGAGTGCAATTCCTCGAAGAGCTCATCAACGGAGCTCTCCGGTGTGATGCGCTCCGCGGCCTGCCGATAGGCCCCGTACAGCTCCTCCGTGGCTGGCTCGGCGAAAAGCGCTGGGTTCAGGGGGAAGGTCTCCTCAAACTCGCGCACGATGCGCACGCAACGGGCGTAGGAGTTGAGGATGTCCATCCAATCCTCGCGCTCGACCCAGGGGACAAAGGCCTTCACCGTCTGGACAGCCCGGTAGGGATTGTGGCCCCGCTCGGTCAACACCGCCACCACCACATCGTAGCGGTACCCCTGCTCCCGCAGCCACCCCTCCAGCCTTCCCTTTATGAAGCTCAGAACCTCCGCCTGAGTCTGGCTGCCGATGGCGATGGGGAGCTGCTCTGCCGCCAGTGCTAGCCCCTGTCGCAGATCGAAGTCTATCTTTCGCTCTGTGAGCACTTGGATCAACCCCATAGCCGCACGACGCAGGCCGTAGGGATCTGCCGAGCCAGTGGGGACCAGGCCTGCTCCGAAGAGCCCCAGCAGGCTGTCCAGCCGGTCCGCCAGGCTCAGGAGGAGGCCCGGCTTCGTCTGGGGCAGTACATCGCCAGCGAAACGAGGCAGATAATGCTCGAAGATGGCCTCGGCCACTGCTTCCGACTCACCTGAGCGCAGCGCGTATTCCCGCCCCATGACCCCCTGCAGGCTGGTGAACTCCACCACCATCTGGGTCGCCAGGTCCGCCTTGCACAGGTGCGCGGCCCGAAGTGCGATGGTCCTCTCCTCCTCTGAGAGTCTCAATCCCTCCGCCAGGGCAGCCTGCCCTGGGCGCAGGCACAGAGGCACCAACCTCTCCAGGCGCTTCACCTTATCGAGCATGGAGCCCAACTGCTGCTGAAAGATGAGTGTATCCAACCGGGACAGGAAATCCTCCAGTGGCTGGCGGGTATCGGCCTCGAAGAAGAAAGCGGCATCGGCGAAGCGGGCGCGAAGCACCTCTTCGTATCCGTGGCGGACAGCATTCAGATTCTCCGTGTCGCCGTTGCGCACGGTGATGAAGTAAGGAAGTAATGAGTAATGGGTAACGGGCAATAAGTAGTTATCCTCCTCGTTACCTATTTCTCGTTGATCCGTTGCCTGAACCACCGGAAAGTAACGCTGGTGCTTTTTCATCGCCGTGATGAGCACTTCGGAGGGCAGGGTCAGGTACTCCGGCGCAAACTCCCCCCGCAAAGCCGTCGGCTGCTCCACCAGGTTAGTCACTTCATCTAACAGCTCCGGGTCATCGGGGACGACACCCCCCACCTGGGCAGCGAGGGCGTCAATCTGTCGGCGGATCTCAGCCCTGCGCTCCTCCCTGTCCACCACGATCCCCTGCACCCTCATGGTGGGCAGGTAGTCGGACGCCGAGGCCAGCTCCAACTCAGGCGACCCGTCGGGGCGCAGGCCGCGGGTGATGCGGCCGCTGGCCACACCCGCGTATGCAAAGCGGATGACCTGCTGGCCATAGATAGCCACCAGCCAGCGGATGGGGCGGCTGAAACTGAGGCCCGAATCATTCCAGCGCATGGACCTGTCGAACTGGATTTTGCCAATAAGATCAGGCAGTTCTTCAACCAGGATCTCAGCCGTTGGTCGGCCCCCCAATCGCACGTCAGCGACGACATACCGCTTGGCGCCGATCTCCTTAATACTTAGTGAGCTGACATCCACGCCCTGCGCACGAGCAAAGCCCTCTGCGGCCCTGGTTGGGTTCCCATCGGCATCGTAGGCTATTTCGGCCGGTGGACCTGTGACTTCCTGCCATAGTTGTTCCTGCTGGGGAGCCAACCCTTTGATGTACACCACCAGCCTGCGGGGCGTGCCCATGATCCGCATCGCCTGATACTCTATCCTCGGTGAAGTTTCCAAGAGGCTTTCTATGGCATCGGCAAGCTGGGCTAAAGCGGCATCCACATCGGCCGCCGGGAGTTCTTCCGTGCCGATCTCCAACACAAAGTCCTGGGCTTCCGACGTGGTGCTCTCAACACATCCCTTTGCCTGCACCTGATCAGGCACAGGTGTCTCAGAGGCCATCGGCATTGGAGCTTTGGGCACCTGACCTTTGAGAAGCGGATACCCCAACTCCTCCCGCTGCTTCAAATAGGCCTCCGCCACCTTACGGGCCAACTCTCTCATGCGGGCGAAGTAGCGGGCCCGTTCGGTGACACCGATGGCCCCCCGGGCATCCAGCACGTTGAAAGTGTGGGAACACCTGAGTACGTAATCGTGGGCTGGGATGACCAACTCATTCCCCAGACAGAATTGGGCCTCCGCCTCGTAGAGGTCATACATCTGCTTGAGCCGCTCCACATCCGCCAGCTCGAAGTGGTAGACGCAGTGCTCCACCTCGCTGCGCAAGAGCACCTCGCCGTAGGTGTGGATGCCATCCCAGTCTATCTCCCAAACGCTGCGCACACCCTGCAGGGGCATCACAACACGCTCCAGACCGTAGGTGATTTCCACGGCGGGCGGCTCAAGGGGTATCCCTCCAGACTGCTGGAAATAGGTGAACTGGGTGATCTCCTGCCCATCCATCCACACTTCCCAACCCAGCCCCCAGGCTCCCAGCGCAGGTGCTTCCCAGTTGTCCTCCACGAAGCGTATATCATGCTCTCGCCGGTTGACACCCAGGGCCTCCAGGCTTTCCAGGTATATCTCCTGAGGGTTGCCAGGGTCGGGCTTGAGGATCACCTGGTACTGAATGAACATCTGCATACGGTTGGGGTTCTCCCCGTACCGGCCATCAGGGGGCCGGTAGGAGGGCTCCACATAGGCCACCCTCCAGGGCTCGGGGCCCAGCACTCTCAGCACAGTTGCGGGGTTCATAGTGCCGGCTCCCACCTTCTCGCTGTAGGGCTGCCAGATGAGGCATCCCTGCTCGGCCCAAAACTGCTCCAGACGCATGATGACTTGTTGGAAAGTCAGTGGTTTCCTCTCTTCCATTCCCGTCTCCGACTCTTTATTCGTTCCCCATGCGTTGTCTAATTCTTTCCATCGCCTCCCTCGCCCTATGGGGATGCGAGCACTCGCGGGAGAAGCAGCACTCTCTCCTCCTGCCCGGAGCCTATGTATTTCATCTCCGGGCCGAAAGCCTCCTCCAGGCGAGCGGAAAAGTTAAGGAATTCGATGTCTACAATCTCATGGGTATCTGGCTTGAAGCGGACGAATATCTCATCGCCCACTTCCTCGGCGATAGCCTCTCTTGCCCGGTCGCCGAACATTAAGTAACTGGACTCTGGCGAATTTGGTTTTGTGGGACAAAAGGCTCAAAAAACCCGTTCCTTGAGTCTATCAGTGGGAGATGTTCACCCAAAAGAGCGGCTCTTGTGAGACGCAATCCCTACAAATACATGACATAACGGGTTTTCGCCAGACTCCAGTAAGTAAAGGATGTCCTGCTCGATATCATATTTGACCGTCAAGGAATCGGTAGGTCTGGTCTTATCCATAATATCCTCCCCTTCGAATAGAACCTACGGGTTAGGTAAGCTGTACTAACATACCCTCGCAAGCCTTCTGGTTCCTGCACATATTTGACCACAACGACCACATGCAGGCCCTCGTACCGGCCTACACCCACACCTAGACGATACAGCAATTGCACATTTCGACGGCGGGTGCTCTCAAAAGTGACATCGGGCTCGGCTATGGTCTTCTGAATTTCGTCCAAGTAGGGGGCGACCTCAGGATGGCCTCCAGGGTCAGAGGAAAGAATCTTGTGTTCCCGCCCCTGACGACTGAGGATGACGATCATGCCATTGTAGTCAGGGACTTGAAAGATGGCTTTCACTTTCCAGCCAATCCCTGCGTCGCCGCCTTCTGACGGCGCAACGTGTTCAGAAAGCCGACCGATTTCAGATTGCGTTCTAGGATGAAGGTAATGTAGCGGTACATCACCCGCTCCAGCTCGCCGTGCAGTGCGGTACGGATGCGCACCCGCTGGCATAGTTCGTATTCGCGGGTCTGGAAGAAGCGCAGTACCTTGAGTGCCGGCAGCGAGAGGGACATCACCCCTTGCTGTTGCGCTCCACCTGGGGACGAAGGGCCGCAATTCTCACACAGGACACCACCCTCCATAGAGCTGAAGAAAAAGTGTCCATCGGGTTCCAGCAGCGCACGGCAGCGCACGCAGTGGAAGAGCTGGGGCTGATACCCGGTCAGCTCTAGCAGCCGAAGCTCATAAAAGCGTGCCGTGAGGGCCAGGTCTTCGCTTTCACCCAACCGGGCCAGGGTGTCGCGCAGCAGGTAGAAGAGCCGAGGGTTGGGGATGTTCTCCCCCGCGCTCTGATCCAACAGTTCGCTCACATAGCAGGCATAGGAGCTGCGCAGCAGATCTTCTCGCAACGGGAGAAAGGGCTCGATGGTCTCGGCCTGGGTGATGATGTCCAGGTTCCTCCCCTTGGCCAGCAGGAGTTGGCTATGGGTGAAAAGCTCCAGATGGCCCCCCTTGCGGCTGGTGGGCTTTCGTATTCCCTTGGCGATGGCGCGCATCTTCCCCCGGTCGGGGGTGTAAAGGGTCAGGAGGCGGTCCGCTTCGAAGAAATCGCTCCGTCTTAGGATGATAGCCTGGGTGCGATATACCCTTTCAGACCGCATGTTTCCCTCGCCAGTACCCCTTCTAATGTCCCCCAAAGCCCCCTCTCCAGCATGTCTCGGACGGTGAGAGGGGTCTGATGCGACGGACAGATTATACCATAAAATCGAGAACATTCAAAAGCAGGCTTTCCCAAGGTAAGAAATCGAACCGGAGAGACCGCCGAGAGCGTAGAGTCATTTTAACCTTCTTGTTTTTCTCAGCGTCCTCCGTGCACTCTGCGGTTAGAAGAGAGCACCTGCTGACTTTGGGAAGACTCTGGATTCAAAAGAGTCTTTCTTGCACGAATTGAGATTTTGTGCTATAATAAGATAGATGCAAATTGTGGCCCTTAGCAGTACTGTGCCCCACGAAGGAGCTCGGGGCGGGTGGAATGTGAAGTGTGGAAAGGAGGTGCGCCCGGGAGTATGACTCTAGGATAGGGTGACTCGAGCTGTGACAAGAAGTCCGTTCAGGGCTACCCCGTCTCTGAGGGGTCACACTATCCACCTATCGTTTTCTTCATACAGAATGCGCGGCTGGAGGAAAGCGGTTTTGGCAATGAGCCCGTTGACGGTCAGCTTATGCGCCGCTTCCGCTGATCGGCGACGACCGAAGAGTTCTGTTTCCTTCAGCACGCTCGATGGATCGGCGGACAAGCACATGTGGCGCCTGTGCCCGTCGCCTCCATTGGCTATCACCGACTATTAAGGAGCAGAAATGGCTGAAGTACTTTATGAAAATGTCACCAAACTTTTCGGTGACGTGGTTGCTGTGAACAATCTCAGTCTTGACATTGAGGACCGGGAGTTCGTCGTCCTGCTCGGTCCTTCAGGGTGTGGCAAGACGACCACCCTCCGCCTGTTGGCCGGCCTGGAGGAGTTGACTGGGGGCAACATCTACATCGGCGATCGGCTGGTCAACGATGTAGCTCCCAAGGATCGGGACATCGCCATGGTGTTCCAGAGCTACGCTCTCTATCCCCACATGTCGGTCTACGACAACATGGCCTTCGGCCTCAAGCTGCGCAAGACCCCCAGGGCGGAGATCAACCGCCGGGTTCACGAGTCGTCGCGTATGCTGGGTATCGAGGACCTCCTGGACCGCAAGCCCAAGCAGCTCTCCGGTGGTCAGCGTCAGCGTGTGGCACTGGGCCGGGCCATCGTCCGTGAGCCACAGGTCTTCCTCATGGATGAGCCCCTGTCTAACCTCGATGCCAAGCTGCGTGTACAGGCCCGGGCGGAGCTCTCTAAGCTGTGGCAGCGGCTGGAGACCACCTGGATCTACGTGACCCACGACCAGACGGAGGGCATGACCATGGGTACTCGCATTGCCCTGCAGCGTGATGGCATCCTGCAGCAGTTGGACACGCCGCAGAACCTCTATGACCATCCTGTTAACCTCTTTGCCGCCGGCTTCGTCGGCGCTCCATCCATGAACTTCTTCGACGTCACCGTGGTGGAAGAGGATAGCGCCCTGTACGTTGACGGCGGCACCTTCAAGCTGGAGGTCCCGGAGGACAAGCGGCAGCCGCTGCTGCCCTACAAAGGCCAGGAGGTCATCCTGGGAATTCGGCCGGAGAATGTCCATGACCCGCGCTTCGTGCCGCATGGCATCACGGAGGGGCGACTGAAGGGTAGGGTGGATGTGACCGAGCTCATGGGCAACGAGATCTTCGTGTACCTGGTGACGGGCAACACCACCTTCATTGCCCGTGTTGACCCACGCTCCGACTTGCAGGCGGGTGACGAGATTGATGTAGTCGTCAACATGGACCGCATGAAGGTCTTCGACCGCCGTACCGAGGAAGCCGTCATGACCTAGAGGACTAGCGGTCGCTCGTAAACTGAATATTGACCCAGCTTAGATCATAGTGGGGAATGAGCTAGAAACAAGCTCGTTCCCCTCTTTTTTCAGGAGGAAGCACTATGCTGATCGTCATCGGTTCCATCATGCATGAGTCCAATACCTTTGCTCCTTCTCCCACCAGCGTGGAGGAATTCCACCCCCGATATGGCGCTGCGCTCCTCCAGGAGACAGACCGTGGCTCACTGGGAGGAATCATTACCCTGCTTCGAGCCCAAGAGGCGGAGCTGATCCCCACCATCTCAGCCCATGCGCTGCCTGGCGGCGTGGTGACCCGCGAGGCCTACGAAGCTATGAGGGAGACACTGCTGGAAAGCGTCCGCGCCGCTGGAGCTATTGATGGCATCTGCCTGGCCCTCCACGGTTCGATGTGGGTGGCGGAGATTGGCGATGCGGAAAGTGACCTCTTGAGCAAGACGCGGGCCCTGGTGGGCCCTCGAGTGCCCATCGTTGCCGCGCTGGACCTGCACGCCAACGTCACTGCCACCATGGTCGAGCAGGCCGATGCTTTGGTCGCCTACCGCACCGCGCCCCACGTGGACAGCTTCGACACTGGCCAGCGGGCGGCGGAGCTGCTCCTGTGCATCTTGCGGGAGAATCGCCAGCCCACGATGGCCTTCACCAAACTGCCTTTCCTGCTGTCGGGGGAGCAGTCGGAGACGGGGGCCGAGCCCATGGCCTCCATGATCCAGCTCCTGAGGGAGACCGACGTCCAGCCTGCTGTGCTCTCCTCCTCCTTCGCCCTGGGCTTTCCCTGGGCGGATGTGTACGACAACGGGGTGAGTGCCGTGGTGGTGACAGATGGTGACAAGGCGCTGGCCCAAAGGGAGGCGGACAGGCTGGCGGTGGCCTTCTGGGAGCGGAGGGCGGAATTCGACTTCCGGGTGGAGGCTTACCCCATAGAGGAGGCTATCAAGGTAGCGCTGGCCGCTCCGGAGAGCACCGTATTTCTGTCCGACTCGGGGGACAACCCCACTGCCGGGGGCATGACGGACGTCCCCCTGGTGGTGGAGCGGCTGCTGGCCAGGGGTGCACCCGACGCGGTGGTGGCAGCCATGTGCGACCCGGCAGCCGTCGAAGCCTGCATGGCCGCTGGGGTGGGGCAGAGGGTCGCCCTCTCCATCGGCGGAAAAATGGACACCCGACACGGCCAACCCCTGGAGGTGGCAGGCCTGGTGCGGCTCCTAGCCGACGCTGAGTCGGGCCCCATGGCTGTGCTGCGGGTGGAGGGGGTGGACGTGGTGCTCAGCAGCCGGCGAGTGGCGGTTACCGAACCAGCGTTTCTGCGACGGCTGGGCATCGAGCCCCTGGAGCGGAAGATCGTAGTCCTGAAGATCGGTTATCTCTTCCCCTCCTTCCAGGCGATTGCCCCACGCTCCATCCTCATGCTCAGCCCGGGCTGTACCAACTGCGACCTGACACAACTAGAGTACCAGAGGGTGAGACGTCCCATCTATCCCCTGGATCCGGACACATCCTGGGAGCCGTCGGTTTCAACCTGCCGCGAGGTGGAATCGGCAGGAAGTTCCTAAGAGGGGAAGCCCAGCCAATGGGTTACCAGCCCCCGCAGCAGGATGAGGGCTCCCATCTCCAACAGGCTGAGGCCCAGCCCGCCGAGCAGAGGCCGCCAGGCCTGACTCCAACTCTCTGCCCCTCCCTCTCGACCAGTCACCGTGACCACGATTGTAGTGTTGACCAGAGTCAGAAGGAGGATAACGGCCAGCGCGCTGCCCACGGCCAGCGGGTAGAGGAGTGCAGAGGAATCGGTCGAGATCAGGGCCATCAGCCCCCCAACGCCAATCAACAGCACACCCATTTCCTGCCACCCCCGGATGAAGGGGTCGGGATCAGGTGCGTGCCAGAGGGCTGAATTGAAGAGGGGGACCACCAAAGCGCTTATGGTGAGGCCGTTTAGGGCGCCGGTAGCGAAACGGAGGAGGTTGTGAGGCTCATACAGGTGGGGAAGAGCGGGGAAGAGGGTGAGGTAGGAATTCAGGCCATCCACCGCTTGGAGGAAGAAAAAGCCTACCAGCAGGGCCAGGATGGGGACTGGAGGAAGTAGACTGGCACGCCGGCGACGGATCACCCCCATGAAGAAAAGCCCCCACAGCGCTCCCAGATAGGTGCCACTGCAGCGGGCGCAGAGGGGCAGTTGCCGTCCGGCCAGGTGAAAGGAGTGGCTAGGGATGCGGTGGCACAGGGCATAAGCTACTAGATCGCACTTGCCCAGGAGCGACCGTGGAGGGGCAAGGAGCGCTCCAATAGCGATCACCAGGGAGAGAAGGAGCATCCCCCATCGCCGCCAGGCTGTAGAAAAGGACCGTGCTCCAGCACGGTCCTTCGTATTCCGCCGGACCATCCCCAATCTCATCATGTATCAGGCGGCTGGCGGAGGATGACTACCGCATTCTGCCCGCCGAACCCGAAACCATTGACCATCACCGCCCGCACTGGCTGTCGGCGCGCCACATGGGGTACGTAATCCAGATCGCACTCTGGATCGGGGTTGTCCAGGTTGATGGTGGGAGGGATGATCCCATCACGGAGTGTGAGACAAGCCGCCAACACTGCCACCGCCCCTGCTGCTCCCAGGAGGTGCCCCAGCATGGACTTGGTGGCGCTGATGGCCAGCCGATAAGCGTGCTCGCCGAACACGGCCTTGATCGCTTTGGTCTCCATTAAGTCGTTCAGGAGCGTGCCAGTGCCGTGGGCGCTGATGCAATTAATATCCTGGGGCTGCATCCCCGCCTTTTCCAGTGCAAGCCGCATGGCCCGGGCTGCTCCATCCCCCTCGGGATGGGGGGCAGTAATATGGTAGGCATCGCCGGTCAGGGCACCCCCGGCAATTTCAGCATAGATGTGCGCCCCGCGCTCGCGGGCGCGGCTCAGGGGCTCGACCACGAAAGCTGCGGCCCCCTCACCAAAGACAAACCCCTGCCGGTCTCGGTCAAAGGGACGGCAGGCCTCGGTTGGGCGATCGTTGTATTTGGTCAGTGCCCCCATCCGGCCCAGAGCGGCAAAAGCGACGGGTGCAATGACTGATTCAGCCCCGCCGGCGATCACCGCCTGCGCATCTCTGCGGCGCAGGATGTGCATCGCCTCTACCAAAGCATAGTTACCACTGGCACAGGCCTCCGTGCAGGTAAGGACCGGTCCTTGGGCACCGGTGGCAATGGAGACCAGGCAGGAAATGGCATTGGGCATGATGCTGGGCACGAAGAAGGGGCTGATGCTCCGGGGCCCCTCTTCAGCCAGGATCTGCCCTGCCCGGGCGACATCGGCGATTGGCCCCCCACCGGTATTCATCACCACCCCCCACTGAGTGGGATCGCTGTGAGTCACGCTGGCCCCTGCATCCTCCAGTGCCATCTTGGCGGCGGCGATGGCGAACTGGGTAGGGCGGGCTGTCCTTCGAGCCAACTTGGCATCCATGTAGTTCCGGGGATCGAAGCCCTTCACCTCAGCAGCGATGCGCACTGCGAAGCCAGTGGTGTCGAACTGGGTAATAGGCCCTACACCGGAGACACCGGCGCAGAGATTGGCCCAGAACTCCTCCGCAGTCAGCCCTAGCGGGGTGATGGCCCCCAGGCCGGTGATGACGATAGGCTCCAATTTCTGTTCTCCCTTCGCCTCAAGCTAGAAGAAGCAGAAGAACCTGCCCCTCGATTACAAAGCGCACCCTCAACGTTCAACGAGGGAGAGCTGCGGCTGGGGGATTATAACATCAGCGGGGAAGGTTGTCAATCGCCGGTTGGCACACAAAAAGGCACGGACAGGTGGATCAACACTCACCCGCGCGTGCCTGTGTTGAAAACAGATCCTATGTGGAGCGAAGTCCCATGGAAAGAGTGGTTGGCCTTCGACGCTCTCCAATGTGTGACGGATGTGTGACCTATAGTACCAGCCTTTCCGCATAGCCGCTCAGGCCCAGAGTCCCAGGACCGGCATGGGTGCCTATCACTGGGCTGATCTCCGCCATGTAAAGGTCGGTGCAGGTAAACAGTTCCCCCACCTTCTGAGCTAACTGTTCAGCCTCCTCAGGGCACTGGGCATGGAGAACCATCATCCGCAGGGGGCCCTGCCCATCAAAGCGCTCTGTCAGCACCTCCAGGGCCCGCCGCACAGCCTTCTTCCTACTACGCACTCTCTCCAGAGGCTCGACGCGGCCATCCCGTATCTCTAGAAGGGGTTTGAGTTGGAGAAGAGTGCCCAGCAACGCCGCGGCTCCACCAATCCTTCCCCCTTTCTGCAGATACTCCAGCGTGTCAACGACGAAGAGGATTTGAATTCCATTGATCACCCGCTCCACCAGAGCGATGACCTCGTCCCGGCTCTTGCCCTTCTGCACAGCTTCAGCAGCCGCCAGGACGATCATCCCGTGCCCCATGCAGGCGGAAAGGGTATCAATGATGGTGATATCAGCCTCGGGGAGCATGGCCTTGGCCACCATGGCCGATTGACAGGTGCCACTCAACTTGCTGGAGATATGGATGGAGATCACCGAATCTCCATTGGCCGTCAGCCGGGAATACACCTCGTAGAACTCCCCGGCTGAGGGCTGTGAGGTGGTGGGCAGTTGCTCTGCCTGGCCGAGCAATTGGTAGAACCGCGCATTGTCCAGGTCCTCCCCCTCGCGGTAGGTCGTTTCCCCGAAGTGGATCTTGAGGGGGACCACTTTGATGTCATAGGCCTCCAAGAGATCGTGGGGCAGTCCGGCCGAGCTATCGGTCACGATCCGCAGCATAGAGATCCTCCTTCTCCCCAATCTGGGCTGTGATAGGGGTAGATGCCTTATCCCCAAAAAACCAAAAAATTGGACCAAACAAAAGGCCCTGTTGGGCCTTCCAGTCACCAGAACCCTACGCAGAATTGGGAGGCGTATTGTCCCTGACAGGCTGCCAGGCAAGCTGTTGGGAGAGGGCCAGCGCTTCCTGGAGAAAATTGAGCAGTGCCAGACGGTTTTCGTCGCTGAGATCGTGCAGGTAGCCCTGATAGCGGGATACCGACGTCAGAAGGCTCTCCGTTGCCTCACCAGCGCGGGATAGGAGCGATCCAAGGCTGAAACCAGCCAGTGCGCCCAGGCTGATCCCTCCGCCGGCGTTGATACGTTCCAACACTCGCAGGGGATTGATGCCACTGGCCAATTCCCGCAGCCCGCTGAGGTAGAGCAGTAGGATGGTGATCATCTGGGCGCAGTAGATCATCGGTGGTTGGTTATCCGAGAGCTGGCTGAGCAACTCGCCAGCTAGCTCCCGGGGGTTGACCTCCCGCGCCTGCTGCAGACGCCGCAACAACCCCTCCTTAGCCTGCTGCCATTCCTCACCTCGGATCAGGCCGCCCCATCGCCGGGCCAGCCACTGTCGAGCGACTTCGGTGGGATAGAACTTGATCATCGAGCGCCCCGGCCCCGGTTCCTCCCGATCCAACACATACTCTGAAGCCACGGCCCCCTTGCGCTCCAACACCTTCAGCATGTCGTAAGCTGAGAATTTGGTGACCCCTATCCGATCCGCTACTTCTGTGTAGTGGACAGAGGACTGATGCTGGCGATAAAGGTCCAGCAATTGGACCAGAAATGCCTGCTGCCGTGTGGTGAGGTCCATGGCCTTCTGCCCTCGAGATGGAAGTGTGTTCCAAAACTAGGTAATCTGGCCTACATTGTACTCTATTTTCGGTCCGCTGTCAACTTGCCGTTGGCCTCTTTGCAGAAAGTGTAACAGATTGGAGTGCAAGCACAAGCCTGCTTCCAACTTCGGAAAGGCGGACTTGCGTCCGCACTCCAGCGCCCATGATCTAACGAGATAGGTAGGTTCTGCTAGTCCCGAACCGGTGACGATACCATTATCCTTGCCCCTTCGGGCTTTCGTGATATAATAAGTTATCGGTGCGGTCCAACCCTGCCCCTGTAGCTCAGTGGAGAGAGCAGCGGTTTCCTAAACCGCGTGCCGGGGGTTCGATTCCCTCCAGGGGCGTTCTTTGCCCATCATGAGGCCATCCTGATCAGGATGGCCTTTTGACAACCCTTCCCTCTCCTGCTACAATGGTGGGCCAACGGGATACCTGTGCACTCTCCTGAATCCTGGATGGCAAGGAAGGATGGACATGCTACCTCCGCTGGGACGGCTATTGCACCATCGTTGGCTCCAGATTGGCATGGGAGTCAAGCGTTGGCTGCTGCTCTTAATGGTGGGCATCACCGCCATCAGCCTTGGCGTCGCCTATATCCTGCGTGATCTCTACCTCGCCTGGGTCCTCTCCCCCACAGCCTATTATCTGACCCTCCAGTTCCTGCCCCGGCCAGTTCGAGGGCTCCTCATGGGTAGCGTCGGCCTGGGGCTGGTGATCCTGGCTATCTATAAGCTCAGCCATTCACTCCTGGCGGCCTTCGTTCATCCAGGCCAGGAGGATATCGCCGAGGTTGTGTACCGCTACCGGCAGCGGGGGCGAGGGCCTAAGGTGGTGGCCATAGGGGGTGGGACGGGGCTGGCCGTCCTCCTGCGGGGCCTCAAAGCGCACACCTCCAACCTGACGGCCATCGTCACCGTCGCCGATGATGGAGGGAGCTCCGGTCACCTGCGACGGGAACTGGGGGTGCTGCCTCCAGGGGACATCCGCAACTGTCTGGCCGCGCTGGCCGACGACGAGGCGCTTATCACCCAACTGTTCCAGTACCGCTTCAGCCAGGGGGCTGGGCTCGGCGGCCACGCCTTCGGGAACCTCTTTATCGTCGCCATGGCCGGGGTGACCGGGGACTTCGACCGGGCGATCCTCGAATCCAGCCGTGTCCTGGCAGTCCAGGGACGCATCGTGCCCTCCACTCTGGACCGGGTGACCCTGTGCGCCGACCTGCGGGAGGAGGCGGGCCAGTTGGGACGGATCGAGGGGGAGTCGCAGATCCCGCTGGCGCGGTTGCCCATCGAGCGCGTATTTCTCAAGCCTCACCACGTTCGTGCCTACCCCGAGGCAATCCGGGCCATCTTGGAGGCTGATCTGGTCTGCATCGGCCCCGGAAGCCTCTACACCAGTGTGCTTCCCAACCTTCTGGTAGAGGACATCACCCGTGCGCTGTGCGCTGTGCCAGCACCTCGGATCTACATCTGCAATGTGGCCACCCAATTGGGCGAGACAGAGGGGTATGAGCTGAGCGACCACTTAGCGGCATTGTGGGCTCATGGAAGGAGAGACTGTTTCACCCACGTGTTGGCCAATGATAACCTGACTGTTCCCACTCCCCCTGATTGGCCCATCGCGCTGGTGCCTCCCAGATACCCCTCCGGCGTGGGCTATCAAATCGTGACGGAGGATGTGATTGATCCGCAGAATCCCTGGCGTCACGATCCTCACAAGCTGGCCCGGGCCCTGATGGCGATCTGTGCGGAGGTGGGTTGAGGCCAGAGCCACCGCCAAGTCTGGCCAGGTTTTGACAGCCCGTGGAGAAGGGACTATAATTCAAAGCGTTTCAGGCGATAGGCAGGCCGGAGAGATCGTGTAGGAGGAAGATATCCATATGGCAGTTCGTCCCCTGGTACAGGCTAACGACCCGGTGCTGCGCCAACGCGCCCAACGGGTGACTTCTTTCGGGCCTGCACTGCAATCTCTGATCACCGATATGGTTGATACCACGCGGGCTCAGAAGGGCGTTGGGCTGGCCGCACCACAGATAGGCGTCCCTCAGCAGGTATTGGTCATCCAACTGCCTGAGAATGAGGAGGAGCCGGAAAGCGGCGAGCTATACGTGCTGTGCAATCCGAAGATCGTGCGGCGCCGGGGGGAGGAGCCAGGGGTGGAGGGATGTCTCTCCCTGCCAGGGTTCGCCGGCGAGGTCCCCCGGGCGACAATGGTGACGGTGAAGGGGCAGGACCTGGAGGGGGAAGGGGTACGCATCAAGGCTCAGGGCTTTCTGGCCCGCGTCTTCCAACATGAGATTGACCATCTCTATGGAAAGCTTTACATTGACCGCGTTGCAAGCCCGGAAAAGATATGGGCCGCCCAGCCGGCGGACGAAGATAAGCCCTTGTGATCGGCTCAACTCAGTCCAAAGGGATGTTATCCGACATCAGCGCAAGGAGGAAGGAATATGAGATTTCAGGTGGTGCTTGAACCGAGTGATGAAGGTGGATACACCGTCTATGTGCCTTCGCTTCCTGGCTGTATCAGCGAAGGAGACACTGTTGAGGATGCCTTGACAAACATCCAGGAGGCCATAGAGCTCTACTTGGAGCCGGTGGAAGATGACCGGGTCGTCGAGGAGAGGGCATTGGTACGAGAGTTGGTATTGTGAGCAAGGTTCCGAGCCTGCCCTATATCAAGATCATCCGCGCATTGCAGAGAGATGGTTGGATGGTAGTGCGGCAACGGGGTAGTCATATTAGGTTGCAAAAGCGGGTGGAGGACGAAGTGTTGAAGCTGACTGCTCCTGCTCACCGCCCTGTCAAGCGGTCCACACTGTCCCATATCTTGAAGCAGGCCCGTCTGGATGTCGAGGAGTTCTTGGAGCTACTGTAGACCGATGCGCTGACGTCGGATAATAAGCGCTTCGCGGCTATGGCCGAATTCCCACCTTTTTGCCAGCGAAGGGATACGGTGAGCGAAGGGTAACCTATCAGCGAAACGAGCTGGAAGGTGGACGACGGCGGGCACTTCGCAAAGCGCGATCACGTTATCGGGAACACGTTATTCGACGGTGAAACAGATGGGGCTTTAGAATGTCTGAAGGGGATAGGGAGAGTGTTACCGTGAAGCGCATTGTACTTATCCTCCTCCTGTTAGTCATCGTCGTAACCACGTTGACGGCATGTGGGGGGGGAATTAGTGTCCCCAAGAGATCCATCACGACCATCTACGCCGATGGCACAAGGGGCTGTAAGCAGGGGCCACACTCCGTGATTCTCTGGAACAAGGCAGGGGCTGGAGCAGCTCACGGAGAGGGCATCGCTGAGATCCCTCATGGCACCAAGCTGGAGGTTTATCAGACCAAGGAGTACTTCGGGATAAAGTACTACCAGGTCGTGTATGAGGGCCAACGGGGATGGGTGGCTGAGAATTTTGTGAGTGAGACGGAACCGAGTTGTCCATAGCCAGCGGGATGCTGTGACCTGCTCTGGCCTCCCTTGGCGCTCAGTTTGGGCTTGACGCACTGGGCGCCGAAAATGAGGGTGATAGCGCGAGGGGAGGCCCGGACTTGCCAGAAATGGCACAGCTCAACTGCAACATATCAAAGCATCACTGATGCGATCGGCGGCCACCCATCTCAGGATGCTGTCCAGACTTTATGGGGAGCAGCACGGGGATGGGTGATTTTTGCTAGGCCCAAGCAATGATGGCCCGAGGGCTCAGGCGGAGAACAATGATTGAGAGAATCGCGGAGCTCATCCGCTACAGAGGGCTCATCCGCAGCTTGATAGTTCGCAACCTCAAACTCCGGTACAAAAGCTCCATGCTGGGCTTCGCCTGGTCGCTTTTGAGCCCGCTGCTGATGATGGGAGCTTTCACCTTTGTCTTCACCGTGCTCATGCCCGGTGGACAGGTGGAGAGGTTCCCCCTGTTCGTTCTCTGTGGGCTCCTCCCCTGGCAGTTCTTCTCCAATTCACTCTCCTACTCGGTGGGCACCGTGGTGCACAACGCCCATCTGGTGAAAAAGATATACTTTCCTCGCGAGGTCCTGCCCATCGCTTCGGTGCTGTCCAACCTGGTGGATTTTATGGTCGCCTCCCTCCTCCTGCTCCTTCTGCTTCCGCTTCTGGGAAACGGGCTCAGCGTTGGGCTATTGCTTCTGCCACTGGTCATGCTGATGGAGGCACTTTTCGCCCTGGGGCTCAGCTTCGTTCTCTCGGCTTTGAACGTCCTGTACCGGGACGTGCAACAGTTGATGAGTTTTGTGCTGCTTATGTGGTTCTTCTGCACTCCAGTCTTTTACTCCCTGGAATACACCATGCCCAGCTACACCATCCGGGGCATACGTTTGGACATTCGACAGTGGGTCTATAGGGTCAACCCTTTGGCCACCTACGTGGACGCCTACCGGGCTATTCTCTATGGGCAAGCCATGCCCTCCCCCGTTCTTATGCTGGAGACCATGCTCGTCACCCTGGCCCTGCTGGGTCTGGGATACAGGGTATTTGTACACCTCAGCCCTCGCTTTCCTGAGGAGGTGTGATGATCGCCATCCAGGCCGAGCATCTCTCCAAACGCTTCATGCTGCACCACGACCGGCCACGCTCTCTGCAGGAGTTGCTGGCTAGCACGATAAGCGGACGCCGTGACCGGGGCGAGGAGTTCTGGGCCCTTCGTGACGTGTCTTTCCAGGTCCAGCGAGGGGAGATGCTGGGCGTCATTGGGCGCAACGGAGCTGGGAAAAGCACGCTCCTGAAACTGATCGCGCGGGTGCTGGAGCCCACCAGTGGCACCATCGCCGCCCAGGGCAGATTGGGAGCCCTGCTGGAACTGGGCACCGGTTTTCACCCGGACCTTTCCGGGCGGGAGAACGTCTTCCTCAATGGCGCGCTGCTGGGCCTGACCCAAAAAGAGATCGAGCGGCTGATGGATGACATCATCGCTTTCGCCGAGATGGAGCAATTCATAGATATCCCCCTGCGCAACTACTCTTCGGGGATGCAGATGCGGCTGGGGTTTGCTGTGGCAGTACACGTGGATCCGGACATACTGCTCATAGACGAGGTACTGGCGGTGGGTGACGAGGCCTTCCAACGCAAGTGCCTGCGGCAGATCCACCGCTTGCGCCGGGAGGAGAAGACCATTATCTTCGTCTCCCACGATCTCGGTTCAGTAGCGCAATTATGTGATCAAGCACTCTGGCTCGAAGATGGCCAGATTCAGGGAGAAGGCCCTGTGCGGGAGACCATTGATCGTTACCTGCTAAGCGTAGCCGAAAAGGAGGCCCAAGCACTGGCGGAGCAGGCGGATGCTGAGGCGGAGGAAGAACTGGAGGAAACGGAAGAACCAACTCCGCCCGGGGTCCGAGGTCGTTGGGGAACGAGGGAGATCGAGCTCACGCGCGTGCGAATGTTGGACGTACAGGGGAATGAGAGCTACCTGTTCCGGTGTGGCGAGCCGGTGACCATTGAGGTGGAGTACGAGGTCCACGAAGAGGTAGGGGACCCCGTCTTCGGCGTGGCGATCTTTCGCGATGACGGGCTGTGGTGCTACGGCAGTAACACCGACATAGACAGAATCCTCATCGACTCGCTTCCCCGGAAGGGGGTGGTCCAGGTTGATTTCGATTATTTCGGCTTCGTCCCTGGCACCTACTTCCTGGACGTAGCGGCCCATAACAAGCGGGGGCATCCCTACGACTACTTTCGTGCCTGCCGCACCTTCGCCATACACTCCCTCATCAAAGACGTCGGGGTGTTCCGGCCCGAGCATCGGTGGGCTTTCGGTTGATGGCATGGACTCTTCCTCGGCCCCTTGGATGGGGTGAGGCAACATGGCTGGTTACAATTCCTTTCGCTCCTGGATAAGGGCCCAGCGGCGATGGCTGAGGTATGTGGTCGCGGTAAGGTGGAAGACCTTTCGTAGTGCATACTTCAGTGCGCTTCTTGGGCGCCGAAGCGTCGGCTACGAACCTACCTCCACGGCTTATGGCCAGGCTCAACTCATCAAAAGGAGACCGATTATGGATCTCGAAGAATTCGGGAATGAGCCATACGATGAACTTGCCAAAGAAGAAGACGTATACTATTCCTACCGCCTCATCTTAGGAAGAAATCCAGACATTGGGGGTTGGAGGGACTTCACCTCCAAGCTAGGCAACTTGAACGTCCATGATTTGGCCTCCTACTTCCTGACCTCCCCCGAGTTCAAGAGTAGAAAAGTTTTCCAAGCAATGGTGGGTGCAAGTCCTGAAGAAAAGCCCGTTCTAGTGGATTTGGGCGAATATAAGCAGTTTGTTTCGCCAAATGACGTTGCAGTCGGTCAAGCAATAATGAGGGAAGGAGTTTATGAGCCCCATGTGACCAATGCGCTTAAGGGTGTGTTAAACCCCGCCGTGGTATTGGTAGATATTGGAGCCAACATCGGTTACTTTAGCCTCTTGGCAGCACAGCGGGTGGGAGCTCACGGAAAGGTACTCGCTTTTGAACCAAATCAATACAACTGCAGCCTGCTTAACATGAGCGCAAGAGTCAACCGCTTTGATAACATATATGTTTACCCACTTGCGGTCGCAGATAAGTGGACAGCCTTCGTATATGATCATCTGGAGGGAAGTAATGGTGTTGCAAGTGAAGAAATTGCGTTTGAGATTGATGAGGATTACGCAGATCGGCTAGTACATAGAACTCTGGTAAGCTCAGCAAAACTGGATGATCTACTGCATGGTATCGAACGGCTTGACGTAATCAAGATTGATGTCGAAGGGGCAGAATATCGGGCCCTGACGGGGGCCAAGGGCCTGATACAAACCCACCGCCCCATTATCTTCTCCGAGTTCTCACCAGGAGGTCTGAGGCTTTTTTCCGGAGTTTGTGGTGAAGACTATCTGTTAATGCTGACAGGTGAAGATTATCACATATCTATACTGGAATGGGAGGGAAATGTAGTCGAGTGTGGACAGGATGTTGAGAGAGTACTACGCTATTCTGAAGAGCAAGCAGAGAAGGGGTTTGATCACATTGACATTGTAGCGAACCCATAAAGTAGGAACCCCATTGCCAAGCAGCGGAGGCGTGTATTTCAACGGCGGCAAAGTTACAGGTAGTCAGCCTGTTCGGTATTGCTGAGATTAGACACTGCCACCGCCTACAACATATGGTCGCCTCTGCGGGCTTGCCGACCAAGTCTAGACACCCTGCATCTGATCCTGAAGTATAACAGCACCTTACGCGGGCACTACCAGGCTTTGCTTGCGGCAGTATCCTCTGAGGAGAAGGCGGAGTGGAGAGGCGGAATCCACTTCTATCGTTCCTGAATAAGGCCCCAGTGGCACGGCTGAGATATGTGGTCGCGGTGGGTATGGTTGTGCTCATTGGAGGGGGCTTAGCTCTTGCGCTTTGCTGGGGGAGATGTTGCCGCAGGCCAGTGCAGGCGTATAGGTCGGATCTGGCTGAAACACACTATCGGACGCATTTGCCCCTTGTGCTTCGACAGCACCGAAGCACAGTATCCAAGCCGCCTCTGATTGTTCGCTCCATTGCCTCGTGGGTGGGCTTGCTCTCCCTGGTGGGCGGCCTGGCCTTCGCTTTTAAGGGGACGGGCAGCACTCGACTCCGCTTGTCAAAGGTACATGTACACATGAATCGCAGATCCATTTCCGCTGTGGTTTTCTTGATTACAACCGCTGTTTATCTGTTCGTCGCCCTCGGGGTAGTAGGCCGGCTTCCCCTGACTGGAGACGAACCACACTACATGATGATCGCCCACAGCTTGTGTGTTGATGGGGATGTTAACTTGTCCAATAACCACGAGAATCGGGCTTATAGAGCGTTCGGTCATGACAAGCTAATACCTCACGCGCATGATTATAGGGGGAATGGGGCTCTTATCTCTGCTCACGGGGTAGGACTCCCGTTGGTTCTCTTGCCTGTTTATTGTCTATTTAGGAGTGTAGCTGCTGTCCGAGCGTGGTTGGCTTTGTTGTCAGCTTTGGCTGCCACTCAGATCTTCTTGTTGGTTTATGAGGTTACATCGGACACGAAAGTGGCCACCATCATCTGGGCTGCCATTTCATTTACCTCGCCGGTACTCGTCCACTCATCGCAGGTGTACCCAGGGGTGGTAGGAGCCTTGGCGGTGATCTGGGCGGTTCGTAGGATCCGTGCCGGCTGTCCCCGCTGGCTTGATGTGTTGTCCCTTGCTATGGTGGTTGCTTACCTACCGTGGCTTCACGTCAAATTCGGCCTGATTAGTCTCGTGCTCTTCGTCACTGGTCTCTTTGTTCTTCGACATAAGAAGTGGGCTGCATTAGTCACAGTAGTGGTTCCTGCGATTAGTGCCGGGCTGTTTCTCTTCTATTTCCATTCCTGGTATGGCTCCATTTCACCAATGGCAGGATATTCTTTTCGTCACTCCCTACGATGGAGCCTTAAGATGGAGCATGTGCATAAAAGCTTTATCGCGCTTCTATTTGAGCGGGAGTACGGCCTTATTGCTTATAGCCCTCTGTATATCCTCTCCTTTTTCGGCTTGGGTGTTCTGTTGGCTCGACGCCGCGCAGGGGAATGTCTGGCCCCAGCTATTGCTCTCATTTACTTGGTTACCATGAGTCCTTTTGGGTATAGAAGAGGGTATTGTTTTCCTGCCCGGCATTTAATGGTTATTGTCCCTTTGCTCAGTGTCCCCTTGGGCCTGTTTCTGAAATATGTAAGCAAGGGGAGATGGCTGTTTAGTTATTTGGCCCTGGGAAGCCTGGCTATTGCCATGGTGATGCTTACTGTGTTGCCGAAGGCTTACTTTAACAACGATGGGCTAACGAAAGTACCCATTGTGATGCACGTTCAGTATCTTTTCCCCTCGATAGTAGCTGGGAGTCTCTGGAAATCCACATTGTGGGGCCTTCTGCTGGTCAGCGGTATAGTGGCAGCCGCCATTGACTATGACTGTAGTACCAGCCAAACTTAGAATGGACCAGGGAGGTAGTGACATGCTAACGCACCTGGAGACTCCGCAGTCTCCATTGCCACCCGGCGACGAACAGGATGCACTTGGCATCTCTATCGTCATCCCAGCCTATGATGAGGAGCAAGGCATCGGTCTGGTCTTGGCACGGTTGCGGCAAGTAATGGCAGGCACCAATCTCCAGCACGAGATCATCGTCGTGGATGATGGCTCGCAGGATGGTACGGCTGAGGTAGCTAGGCAATATCCAGGCGTTACGGTGCTCCAACACAAAGGTAACCGAGGCTATGGTGCAGCTCTCAAAACAGGTATTCGTCATGTGCACCATGATCTGATCTGCATTACCGATGCCGATGGCACTTACGCTAGTGAGTGTATCCCCGATCTCGTCGAACACATGATAGAGGGCAGCCATGATATGGTTGTGGGCGCTCGGACCGGCAAGAATGTGGCGATTTCGCTCATTCGCCGGCCGGCTAAGTGGGTCATCGGACGATTAGCCAACTTTGTGGCCGGGGAGCCCATTCCAGACTTGAACTCTGGATTGCGGATTTTTCGCCGAGAGGTAGTCCTGCGGTTACTTAATATGTTGCCAGATGGGTTCTCATTCACGACAACAATCACCCTGGCAATGCTGGTCAACGGCTACCTGGTGGACTATGTTCCCATCAACTATCATTCACGAGTCGGTAGCTCGAAGATCCGGCCCATCCGAGACACACTTAACTTCGTGCAGTTGGTGTTACGTATGGCTTTGTATTTTTCCCCGCTCAAAGTGTTTCTGCCGCTTGGTGGTTTCTTGCTAGTGCTGGCATTGGCCTGGGCGTTGTTCAGCAGGTTCGTCCTGGGCCAACTGGCCGATGTGAGCACCCTGGTAATTTTCATGACTGGAATACAGATAGCTGTGATTGGGATGTTGGCCGAGTTGATTAGCCAGCGGTTACCTAATTACTACCGGGAGAAGTAGAAGTTGTTAGCACTACGGGATATTTACGCTCATAAGGCAATTGTTCAGATCCCTCGCCTGTTAAGTTTACAGGATCGGAACCCCTTTTCACCTACCTACGGGTGCTTTCACCGCGACTATTGGTTGGACAAGACCTCGGACTTTCCCGACGCGGTGCGCCAGTTCGGCGTGCAGGCGCTGGCCCTGGTCTATAAGCATGATTTCCCTGGCAACATCTACAAGGGCCAGCCAAAGGTGCGGAATTGGGCCATTGCCGGGCTAGACTTCTGGGCACGTATTCAGCATAAGGACGGCTCCTTTGACGAGTTCTATCCCTATGAACGCGGTTGGGCTGGGCCAACTGCATTTACGACCTACACTGCCATCGAAGCATACAGGCTCCTTGAGGACGAGATGCCGACGGATGTGGGGAACCGGGTCCTGGGGGCAATTCGCCGCGCAGCCCATTTTATTGCGGCTGGTGAGTCCGAAGAAGACCACTTAGCCAACCACCATGCGGTCGCATGTCTTGCGGTTTGGGAAGCGTACAAGCTTCTAGGGGATCCAGTGCTGAAGGCTGGCTTTGAGCGGCTGTGGCAAGGCTTTCTAAGGTACTACAACCAAGAGGAAGGCTGGGCAGTCGAATATGACGGGGTAGATCCTGGCTACCTCTCAGCGACTGTCTCTTTTCTGGCGAAGATCTACCAGACCAATCCAGACCCGGCCATCTTCGATATACTGCACCAGTTGGTTGAATTCTGCTCCTTTTTTGTCTGTCCCAACGGCTTCTACGCTGGAAGCCTGGGCAGCCGCAACACGCTGCACTTTTACCCCCATGGGTTTGAGATCCTAGTCGGAGAGGTCCCTCTCGCGGCAGCGGTGGCCGAGAAGATGTTGCTGGCATTGTCCGAGGGCAAGCTGGTGCCGCCGGAGATCATGTCTGATCGGTACGTGTTCTACCGAGTGCCAGAGTTTCTGCAAGCGTATCTGGAGTACACCCCTCGTCCGGCTGAGTTACCCCCGCTGCCTTACGAGCGAGAACCTTTTACCCGCTATTTCCCCCAGGCCCGCATCTTCGTGGCGAACCAGCCGCAGTACTATGTCGTGGCGAACCTGGCGAAAGGAGGTGTGGTGAAAGTCTTCGACCGCCAGAGCGGGCAACTGCTGCTGAATGACTGCGGCATCATCGGTCGGCTCGCGGATGGCCGGGTGGTGACATCACAGTGGGTTGATCCTGACCACGAATGCCAAGCGGATGAAGGGGGCTGGACCGTCCGCGGGCATCTGCACATAGTGCCGTCGCACAAAGTGTTTAGCCCCTTCAAGAACCTTCTCTTCCGCAGCGCTCTGGTGGCGTTGGGCTGGAGTCCGCGCTTCTCGCACATACTGAAAGGGAATATCCGCAAGACACTGATGCTAGGCCAGCGACCAGCGCCCATCCGTTTCAGCCGCCGTATGCGAGTGAATGGTGAGGCGATCACATTGACAGATGTGATTTGTCTTGATGGCGACGCTCACTTTATGGCGCTTTCCGTAGGGGATGAGTTCTTTGTGCGCTACGTGCCACAGAGCCGTTATTTCCAGAGCCAAGAGTTGAAGGTACAAGGCTACATACTGGACGAATCTGAACTTCGGGCTCTAAATGACAGACAGCCTGTGAGTATTCGACAGGTGATTGCGCCGACAAATCAGAGGCGCACGGAACCGAGCGTCCGAGTGATCAGCGCCGCATTGCAAGACAGCATGGCGAAGAGTCCCGAATCGCTACCAACGGGCGTCTATGACGTGGATTACTTCATCGGGCGGCAGGGCAAGCGTCAGCTAATTTACCGTCTGCGGCGTCGCACGGATGAAGTGGAGGCGGCCTTGCGGCAATACGGAGATGGCCAATTACAGGTCGTCGTAGATGTGGGGACGGCTGACGGGTTGATGCTGGATGACTTGCGGCGGCGAATAGGGCCGTTGACATTCCTGGGCGTTGACCTGAGTTTTGCTCTGCTGCGCGCCAATCTGACCGATGGTGTGTTCAAGGCTCAAGGAGATGCCCTAGCCATGCCCGTGAAATCGGGCATCGCCGACGCGGTGGTTGCGACGGCTGTGATTGAGCACGTGCCTGATGCATCAGCCATGTTGCGAGAATGCGCTCGCATGCTGCGGCCCGGTGGTCTCTTGGTCCTGACAACGCCCGAGCCCCTTATGGAGCGCGTTGCGTCAGCGATTGGCTTGCTCAAGGAGGAGGCTCATCAGCGCACCTTTAACCTGACTGAGTTGTGCCAACTTGCGAATGAAAACGGTTTTGTGGTCCTGGAAGCCCGGAAGTTTATGTTCTCCCCGGTGGGCTTCCCGGCCGAGAAAGTTATCGAGCGTGTCTTGGGACCGCTAGGACTGAGCCTGATAATGGCTAACCAATTACTGATAGCGCGGCGAGGTTAAGTTTGCGTAGCGGAAAAAACTGGCTTAGACTCATTGGCCTTGTCTTGCTGCTATTGCTGCTTTGGCACATAGACGTGGGCCAGTCGGTGGCTGTACTAACCCAGGTTGCTCCTTTGCCGTTGGGGGTTGCTATCTTGCTGAACGCTCCGCAGATTTCCCTCAAAGCATCCCGCTGGCGCTGGCTACTTAGAGCGCAGCGAATACGGTATGGAATCTGGGCGGCGACGCTCTCCTACTTCGGGGGTATTTTCATCGGCTTGCTCACACCTGGCCGCGTGGGGGAGTTTGTCAAGGCGGTGCACGTCCACCGAGATTGCGACGTGCCTATGGGGCAAGCCTTTTCCAGCGTGTTAGCAGACCGGCTATTCGACTTGTATGCCTTGCTGGTGGTCGGTGGGATGGCGTTGCTCTCGCTGACTGCATGGTGGGATAGCAATGGCGTGTTAGGGCTGGCCTTGTTAGCGTTGCTGCTAACCCTGCCGCTGGCACTGTTCCTGCACGAGGGTGTGTTTGGCCGTATTCGGACGTTGGGTTCTCATTTGGGACGGCCGGGGCGGTGGCTGTTTGCGTCCCAGAGTTGGCTTCTGGAGCTACATAATGGTCTGCGACAACTGTCCCTGCCCTGGCTGGTGGCAGCGGCGGGGCTGACAGTCCTGGCCTATGCTGTCTTTTTTGGGCAGTGTTACCTGTTGGCTCTGGCGCTGGGATTGAAGACCAGCTTTGTCCAGATCAGTTTCGCCGTAGCGCTGGGTAGCCTGGTGACGCTGCTGCCTATTTCCGTCTCTGGCCTAGGCACGCGGGAGGCGGCGATTGTAGCCTACCTGGGCACGGCTGGGGTGCCGGCTGAGGCGGCGTTGGGCTTCTCCCTGCTGGTGTTCGTCACCTTCTACCTGGTTGGCGGGTTGATTGGAGCCGTGGCTTGGTGGTTAAAGCCGGTGCCTTTAGAGCGTCTGCGCAAGAGTGGAGAAGGCGCTCAACCAAACATATTGGAAGTGAGGGGGTAATCTGGCCGTGTCACCCATAGCGCATGGGGCAATTGGGCTTGGATTGGTATGGATAGGGCAGAAGCTGGGAGTGCCGCTCAATCCGTGGGGTATGCTGATCGGCAGTCTGTTTCCGGATTCGGATTTCTTGTTCTTGGTCCCTGTGGTTGGCAGGCGGTGCGGGCATCGTACGGTTACACATTCGCCTGTTTTCCATCTGGCAGCGGGATATCTCTTTCATCTGTACGGATTCTGCTCGGTGTTTGTTGGAGCGATGGTGCATTCTGTGACTGACGATGTTAATACTGGTAACCCAGCGGGGATAGCATGGTTATGGCCGCTTTGGGGGTTGAGGCTTCAGTTGTTCGGCATCTGGCTTTCTCGCTAGCAGCTTCCGTCGTATTGCTGCCGGTCTCGATCTCAGGACTGGGTGCGCGCGACGCAAACCTGGTGTTCATATTGGGGCTGATAGGCATTGGACCTCAAAAGGCGTTGGCGCTTTCATTGCTCTACTTCGCGATCTTCGGAATGGCTCTTGGCTTAATGGGAGCAGTTTTCTGGTATCGCCGACCAGTTGCACTGTGAGACACACTATCAGGATATGGTCTCAAAGTGTGCAGGTTGTGAGATAAGCATCTCGGAGATGTGAGGAGAGCCGAAGCGTGACGGGAGGGAGCTTTTGGACCTCATCTACCTCGCTGCCAGAATCATAGCGATCCCAGCCCTCCTGGGACTGCCAGGCTATGTGATCTTCTCCCTCTTGGCTGGGGCAAAAGCACATCGGGAGGAGTTGAATGTCATTGACGCTTGTTTCTCCTGGGTGTTTCTGAGCGTCCTCCTGACCTCGCTGTGCGCCTTGGCTCTGGCCGAGTTGGGGAGATTCTCCCTGCCATGGCTTGTCTTTGTGGTAGATGTCCCTATCCTGACCCTTGCCCTTCTTCGATGGCGTCGGCTCTACCCTCCGTCCTTTCGCCTGAAGTGGGATCGCTGGCAGTCAGCCGTCCTGGTGCTGTTATTTCTGAGCGGCGTACTCTTCTTCCGTCCCTTTGAGAATATCCTGGGAGGGAGAGATGGGGGAGTGTATGTCAACACCGGCGTCAACATCGCCAACACAGGGGCTATACCCGTGCCAGATCCGCTCTTCCTCCGCGTACCTCCAGATATCCGGAGCAAATTCCTGTGGACCTTGCCCGGCTGGGAAACGACAAAGATAAAATTCCGGTTTCCTGGCTTATATTGGGTTGAGGAGCGGGGAATTATGGCACCTCAATTCCTGCACCTCTACCCCACCTGGATTGCCATCTTCTACGCCGCCCTGGGATTGCGCGGCGGCCTGTTGGCCACCTCCCTCTCAGCATGGATGGCAGGCGTGGGTGTGTACCTGGTCGGAAGAGAGCTTTTCCGACGAGAGGTTGGAGCAACAGCCCTGGCTCTGCTGACGGTCAACATCAGCCAAGTGTGGTTTGCCCGGTACGCGAACTCGGAAGCCCTTTTCCAATTGCTCTTTTGGGGTGCTCTACTGTTCTGGGCACTCTTTTTCAGATACGACCGACCTCTGTACGGTGTGATCTCAGGCCTGGGTTTTGGCACCTGCCTCCTGACCAAGATCGAAGCTGTATTCCTCCTGCTTCCCGTTTTCGCCTTTGTCACATACTTCGCCTGGAGTAGCAAACGAAAGCCACGGTTAGCATGGTTTGTGCTGCCCCTAGTTTTGCTCCTCGGATGGACGGTGGTCCACTCCGTGCTTTTCTCCTACCGCTATCTGGAGATGTGGTCCAGTATTTTGGCTGGTTACCCTCTCCCACCTCCGGCGATTGCCCTGGGGCTGGTGGGTGGAATAAGCGTAGGCGGAGCCATTCTGGGGACGATAGCGTGGGGGTTCAGGCGATGGGGATGGAGTCAGCTCAGAAGCTTGGCATTGGCCCACTCTTCTCTGCTCGGAGCCGCTATCCTGGCTCTGATGGTGGGGAGTGGCTGTTTCTATTTCAGGGAGGGGCTTTCCAAACTGGGATGGTACTTGACGCCACTTGGCATCTGTCTGGCAGGTCTTGGCCTCACACTGGCCCTGCTTGGAGGGTTATTAGATGAAGGCAAAGCCCTATTGCTTTCCTGCTCCCTGCTCCACGCCTCTATCTTCTTGCGCAAGAGTATGGTCAGCCCTGATCATATATGGGCTATCCGCCGCTTTGTGCCTATAGTCATTCCCTCTGCTGCGTTGTTCATCGCCCACAGCCTATGGTGGCTAGCCGAGGACGGAAGCTTATTGGCACGCAAGCTGCGACCTTTGATTAGAGAGAACGCCTCCGCAAAGTGCGGGGAGGAGCCAAGTCTCCCCTGGAGATGGATTCATCGCAGCCTGAGCGTCATTCTGGGTGGGATGATCCTCATCTACTCTATCCAGACCACAGGGCCTACCATCCTACACCGAGAGTTCGGTTCGGCTATTGCCCAGGTCCAGCAGGTGGCCACATTCTTACCTGACAATGCCTTGATCATACTCGATGGATCCTGGGTTGGCAACTATGTCTCCCTACCACTGCGATTTATCCACAACAGGAGAGCGTTGGCCTTCTGGCCTAAGCCTGGGGAGAACAAGTCCTTCGACCCGCAAGCGATCGAAAGGGTAACTGAGATCGGGTTGGCCGAGGGGTGGCCGGTGTTTTTCATATCTTCAATAGAAGGGGAGGCCTCCAGCCGGGACTACGAATTCATCCTCGTCCATTCCTCCCGGCTGCAATTCCCCCAGTTGGAGCACTCGGTGGGTCACTTGCCCCGGAAGATTGATCCCTGGGACATGCCTTATTGGGTCTATCAGATCCGCAAGGGCTGAGTCTGGGAAAGTGGAAAGCCCAGTGCTCTGTTCTCGTCATGGCCGGGTGCTGGCTCTCAACTTCTCGCCCAGGACCCCAATCTCTGGGCTTCTGGATACACTACACCATCCCGGATAATCTGTGGGTAGCCAAGATTGAGGTTATGCCACGACAAACAATGCCAGGAGACACTGGCTCCCGATCGTGAAAGGCGGCGCAGAACCGATGAAGAAGCTTATCTCTCCAGATTCAGATAAAGTGATATATTCTCTGCTGGTCATCTTATGCCTACTACATGCATGGGCTAACTATGTATGGTTGAAGACAGACACCCGTCCGCCTTATTACGATATGGCAGGGCACACGATCATAACGCTGCGCGCCGTTGATCTCATGCAAAGTGCTTGCCAATCTCCGAAGGAGGCGTTACCAAGGCTATTCCGACTCACTTGGGGATGGCCACCATTAGTCCATCTGGCTTCGGCCTCTCTCTGTATCCTGTTTGGCACAACAGCGGACGTGGCTGCTGGAGTTAACACTGTTTTTCTGATGGGTCTGATTTTTAGCACGTACGGCATTGGCCGGCGTTTGGCTGGACGATACGTGGGTCTATTGGCCGCCTTCCTGGTGTCCATGTACCCCATCATCTTCGGCTTGTCACGCCCCTACCTCCTTGACGTGCCATTGACGACAATGGTGAGTGTGAGCATGTTGACGCTGCTCTGGACTGAGGACTTCAGCAATCGCCGCCGATCTCTGCTCCATGGCCTGACATTGGGATTGGGAATACTCACTAAACAGGCTTTTGTCCTGTTCATTGTCGGTCCATTCTTGCTGGCTGCTGGTAAAGCTCTGCTCCTCCGCGAGACACATCGCAGGACCAACTTGCTAATGGCGTCGCTAGTTGCAGCAATTGTTGGCCTGCCCTGGTATATCCACAACTACCGGGTTGTAATGCACTATCTCCATGCAGGGAGACTTGCTAGCATCGTAAGAGGTGACGCACTCGGACTCTCGTTTGCTTCGCTGAGCTACTACCCCCTGGCCCTGGTTAATCATCAGACTCTATTGAGCTTAGCGCTCCTATTTATATGGGGGTGTATTGCCTTGGCAATATGGCCTGGTCCACATCGGGGCCGAGCAATGCTTGGCCTCTGGATTCTCATACCTTATATCATGTTTACCCTCTCCGTTGGCCCCAAGAGTGAGCGGTATACCATGCCGCTTCTGCCAGCCCTCGCCTACATCTCGTCTATGGCCATCCTCTCGGTACGCACCACAGCGATCCGTGCGGTCCTCATCGGTCTGGTTGTCCTCGTTGCCACCGTTGAGTTTGTCGGGCTCAGCTTCGGGCTGAGCGCCTGGCTGCCCAGGATTACGCGGCCTCAGGTCTGGGTTCAGATCGGAGGGTTGCGACTACGCGCCTACAGTGAGAACGTGCATATTGCCTCACCACCACGCGCTGAGGACTGGCAGGTGGACAACATCCTGAGGGACATCCTCGCCGATGCCGTGGTTCGCCATTCGTCTGATAAGACAGTGATGCTTCTGGTGCTGCCCAATGCTCCCTTTTTTGAGGTCAATACTTTCAGTTACTACGCTCTCGCCGATCAGCTACCCGTGCAGGCGACGGCGATTGCCGGGGTGCTGGAGCCGGACGATTACGAGCAGCGTGTCTTCGAGAGCAACTATGTAGTGACTAAGACCGGTGAGCAAGGACCATCATGGTCACTACACCATGTGCCCGAGATCAATGCGGCACTTCATGACCCCACGCATCCGCTTTTCGCGCGTTTCCGCCTGGTCAGGGAATATGCACTGCCTGATAGCTCGACGGCAGAGTTGTTCCGGCGACTCGAGTAGGCATTGTGAGACCTAGGACGATTCTCATGAACGTATTGCTGATCACGAATAACTTTCCCCCGAACTATGTGGGCGGAGCTGAGATCGCTGCCTCCCATTCCTGCTATGGCCTTCGGCAAAGGGGGGTCGAATGCGAGGTGCTCTGCGTTTATGCCCGTGCCCCTGAGACCACTTGGGGGCACTACACCTTTAAGGATATCCCTGTCCACAGGGTGAGCCTTAAGCGAATCCCGACCGAGGCGGCCAGGGTTTTCGATCCGCGCGTCTACCAACTCGTGCGTAAGGAACTGGAACGGAGCAAGCCCGACCTCGTCCACGTGCACAATGTCTCTGGAGCATCACTGGCACCCTTCGAGGCTTGTCACCGCCTGGGGGTGCCGGTGGTGCTCACTTTGCACGACCACTGGCTCCTCTGCCCCAACAACATGCTGTTTCGGCGTGACGGCAGTCTCTGCAACCCGCAGGATTCTCGTCTACACTGCAGGGATTGCTATCGCCGCTATGACTTCTGGGGCAGCATCCCCCTGCGGCGACAGATGTTTGCCTGGCTCACCAGACATGTACGCCGGTTTATCTCCCCCAGCAGGAAGTTGGTAGATCTGCACGTAGCGGCGGGCTACGACCGCCAGCGCTTCCGCGTGCTGCGCTACGGCCTGGAGCCAGGTCTTCTAGGCGAGGAGGCCTCAGCCCTGAAATTGGCAGAGGTCGTGGGCAACAAGGAGGCAAATGTCATGATGTTCGCTGGGCAAATTGTGGAGACCAAAGGGCTTGGCACCTTGGCCAAAGCTCTTCCCCTCCTGAACCGATATATCGAGGGCTTCCACCTATGGGTGGCTGGAGCAGGGGATGAAGCTTGCTTGAGAGAGCTGCGCTATTTCACCCCCCGCCCGGTTCATCTACTGGGCAAGCTGCCCTTCTACGAGATGAAGGCCCTCTACGCAGCGGCGGGACTCACCGTCGTCCCATCCATCTGGTACGACAACTCTCCCATGGTCATCTGTGAGAGTATGCTGGCAGGAACACCGGCCCTCGGCTCAGCCATAGGGGGGATACCGGAACTCATCACCGAGGGTCAAACAGGGTACCTGTTCCCACCGGGCGATCCCGTCGCCTTGGCCGAGAAAGCGATCCTGCACTTCGCCCTCTCAGCCCCAGAACGGCAGGCGATGCGACAACGCTGCATCCAGTGGGCGCAGGAGAACCTTAGCCTGGAGCGCCATGTAGAGGGCCTTTTGGAGATTTACCGCGAGGCGCTAGAACAATAATATGCGCTTGCTGCACGTCACCCATCAGTATTCGCCTGCCCTAGGAGGGTCAGAAAAATACATAACTGATCTCTCCGAGGAGTTGGCCCGACGGGGACATCAGGTAGATGTGTTCACCACTCGCTCTCAAGACTATAGGACCTGGCGCAGCGAACTTCCCCCCTTCGAATGCGTCAATGGGGTCAACATCTATCGGTTTCCCAGCCTAGAGCGTGGGCCTCGTACCTGGCGCATTCTAAGCTACGGCCTGTCTCACTATCGTCGCACCCGAGCCCGGCGCTATGAGCCCTTTATCCTTTGGGGCAATGGCCCTCTGTCACCGCTCCTGTTCCTCAACCTGCTGTGGAAGGGGGGGCGCTATGATCTGGTCCACTTGAATCTGCTGCACTACGCTCACACCGCCTACGCCTATTGGGCTGCCAAAGCGCGGGGCCTGCTAGTTGTCATCACCCCCCATGTCCACAGCGAACAGGACGAGACCTACAGCGCGGGTTACCTCCAGGCCATTTTGCGAGGGAGTGATCTGATCTTCGCTGACACACAAGCGGAGAAGCGATTTCTTGAATCGCTAGGGATTGTCAGTCAGCGGATTGTAGTCGGGGGAGTTGGAGTCAAGTTGGAAGCCTTTCCCTCATTAGATAAAGAGGCATGTAGACGCAAGTGGCGCCTTCCCAAGGAGGCTTTCGTGCTCCTCTTCCTGGGCCGCAAGACCGAGTACAAGGGGCTGGCCTGGCTGCTTCAGGCTTTCCTGGCATTGCGGACACGACATGAGGAGTTGTATTGGCTGGTCATTGGCCCGGAGACGGCATATTCCCAACGCCTTTTTGCTCCCTATGGAGAACTCCCCGGTCTCCTCCAACGTGGAGCCGTGTCAGAGGAGGAGAAGGTGGAGGCGCTTAACGCTTGTGATCTCCTGGCCATGCCCTCAGTTGGCGAGGCTTTCGGCATCGTCTACCTGGAGGCCTGGGCATCGGGCAAGCCGGTCATCGGGGCTCGGGCGGGAGTCATCCCCACAATCATCACCCATGGTCAGGATGGCGTATTGGTATCGCCCGGCGATGTAGGGGAGTTGACCCGACAGATCGAGCGCATGATCGGTGATCCGGCCTGGCGGCACCAGCTTGGCCTCAAAGGTTACCAAAAGGTCAAACGGCGGTACACAGTATCTCGCATAGCCGACATTGTGGAGGGAGCTTGCGCCCGGTTACTGCGCCAGCGCAGCAACCTTCGCCTGAAGGGGAGTTAAGTATGAAAGTCAGCATATTGAACCTGAATCTGGTCGGCCCAGATGCTATCGGCACCTGCATCATCCGCATGGCCCGTTTCTTCCAAAACCGTGGGGATCAGGTGAGGATATACATCGAGCATCGCCCTGAAGGGGTGCCCGCTGAGATAAAAGTCCTCTGCTCAGTGGTTAAGCTCGGTGACCTGATCAGTGGGCGGGAGGGCCATTTCACGGACTCTGGCCTCTTCATTTACCACTACCCTATCCGCTATGGCTTATTGGAGACCATCAAAGGGATTAAGCGTGGGGCGGTGATCTTTACCTACTATGGTGTGACCCCTCCTGATCTGTGGGGCAGCGAAGAAGGCCGGGACCTCCTGGTGCGAGCTGTTGAGGGCGCAGCGTTGGTCCACTACGCAGACCTGGCCATAACTCACAGCCCCTTCACCCAGCGCGAATTGGTGGAGCGCTACGGCTATGACGCCGACCGGATCCGACTGTTCCCCTTGGCGGTATCGCTGAATCAGTTCTGTCCAGGTCAGAAAGATTCAGCGCTTGTCATCAAATATGCCTTGCAGGGCCAATGGGTGTTGTTGTTTGTTGGCCGGATGGCGGGCAACAAACGGATAGACCTCCTGGTGCAAGCGCTAGCCCAGGTTAAGATCGAGATAGCAAACACCAAACTGCTGTTGGTGGGGGACAACCACAGTGCACCTGCCTACGTTGCTGTGGCAAAACGGGCCAAAGAGTTAGCGGCCAAACTGGGGATCGCGGAGGATGTTATCTTCACCGGCCGAGTGGATGATCTGCCTGAGTACTACCGCCTGGCCGATGTCTTCGTCACCGCCAGCCTGCACGAGGGCTTCGGCATGCCCATCATCGAGGCCATGGCCTGTGGGGTGCCGGTAGTCGCAAGCCATAGCACGGCCCTGCCCTGGGTCATCGGCGAGGCAGGGTTCACCTTCGCTCCAGGCGATGCGGGAGAGCTGGCGGAGAAGGTGCTCCTCCTTCTGAAGGATGAAGAACGACGGCGGGAATCCATACGCAGAGGCCTGGACCGGGCCCAGGATTTCACCCTGGAGCGATACGAGGCTGGACTGGCCCAAGTGATAGAAGAGGCGACGCGATTGGCCCACGGATTGCCCGTGCCTCGCCTGCCAGAAGCTACTGGACTGGAAGGGCCAGCGGTAAGAGCACCTGCTCCGGCAATCATGGAGGCTCAACCCACGCCCCTAGCCGAGGAATCGCGACTGACCCAAATGCTGTCAATTCTCGAGTCTGAGGCAGATGTGGCCTTGCGCGACTACGTGATACGGTCGAACAAACCGATCATTGCCCCGCTCATCGTTCATCTGCGGCAGAGGATGACCTCCCACCTGCGGGAACCATACCTGGATCGGATTGTGGAGCGGCAGGTGACCTTCAACCAGCACCTCCTCAGCGCGCTGAGGAGCATGGCCCAGGAGCTGGCCCGGGGGCAGAGTACAAGTCAAGAGCTAGCTCAGCATCAACAAGAGTTAGTCCAGCACCACCAAGAGCTGGCTCACCACCAAGAGGAAACGGTGGACCGCATGGGGAGGGCAGAGGCGGAGATAGGCCGTCTGGAGACCAAGATCGCCTGCCTGGGAGAACGGGTGGAAGTTCTGCTTCGCCTACTCTCCGATCTGCTGACCCAGACTGTGGGGAAGCATCTGCCTGCCGAGAGGCAGGGGCCCTCAGGGGCATTGGAGGCTATGGCCGACCAGACGGGCTATGGTTTCAGCTATTACGCCTGCCACCGGCGGGTGGGGGGAAGGCCGGAGGATGAACGAGCCCTGTATGAGCCCTTTGCCAGGCTCTTCGAGGGACAGCAGAAGGTGCTGGACCTGGGATGCGGGCGCGGAGTATTCCTGAGCCTGCTGAGGGAAGAGAGGATCCCCAGCTATGGCATTGATCGGGACGAAGACATGGTGGCTGCTTGTAAAACCGCGGGGCTGGAAGCCATTCACGCTGAGGTTCTGGAGCATTTGGGCCACCTGGAAGAGGATTCTCTGGGTGGTATCTTCTGTGCCCACTTGATCGAGCATCTGCCCAAGGCCCAGTTGATGCCCTTCCTGAATCTGTGCTACACCAGGCTTCAACCTGAAGCACCCATCGTGCTCATCACCCCCAACGGCGCGGGCCTGACCATTTTCCATCACACTTTCTACAAAGACCCGACGCATAATCAGCCCCTCCACCCCGAGGCGGTGAGGTTCCTGCTGGAGAGCACAGGGTTTCGCCAGATAGAAGTCCAGTTCCTGTCCCCCATGCCCCAGGAGAGCAAGCTACATCTCCTGTCCCTGGAGGGCCTGGACCCAGGCCAGGCTGCCCTGGCGAAGATCCTGAACGAGGACCTGGAAAAGTTGAACGAGCTTCTCTACGGTCCCCTGGACTGCGCATTTGTGGCGTACAAATAGCAAAATGAAGGTAAGCTTCGTAACCAACCGGGTCGCATCCAAAGACGCGGTGGGCAACAATCACATCTACAGGGCTGCCTACCTTCTGCGGCAAGGGCATGAGGTGTGTATCTACTGCAACGATTACGCCGACATCCCACCTGGATTCGAGAATCGCATTCGCAGGGTAACTCTGGCTGATCTTTCCGGGGCCCGGCAGAGTTTGTCATCAGCATCCCATCTCGCTCTAGCTCACTTCACCTCATCGGACCTGTTCATATACGATTACGCACTCTACTACGATCTGGTGGACAGCATCGCCTGGCCCAAAGATGGCGTGACTCTCTTTGACTATCACGGCGTCACTCCACCGGAGCTGTGGGGCACCGAACAAGGCGTTGAGCCCCTCCGCCGGGGAGTGGAGGCCACAGCCTTGGTCCACTACGCCGATTACGCCATCGTGCACAGCGACTACGCCAAAGAGGAACTGGTGTCGCGGACCGGGTTCGACCCGGACAGGATCTTCCGACTAGGATATCCTATCCACCTGGGGAGATTCTACCCTGCCCCGAAGGATGAAGAACTGGCCCGCTTCTGGGGGCTGGAGGACGGCCCGGTATTGCTGTTCGTGGGACGCATGGCCGGCAACAAGCGGCTCGAGGTGCTGGTGGAGGCGTTGAAGATCGTGAATAAGACGATCCCCAATGCCAAGCTGCTTCTGGTGGGGGAGAACAAGGCCCCTCCCTATGATCTCTTCTCCAGAAGGGTCCAGCTCTTGGCTAAAGAGTATGGCCTGGAGCAGAGCGTTATTTTCACCGGCAAAGTCCCCGATGACCTTCTGCCTCGCTACTACAACCTGGCGGACGTGTACGTGACCAGCAGCCTCCATGAGTGCTTCTGCGTGCCCATCGTCGAGGCCATGGCCTGTGGAAAGCCTGTGGTGGGAGCCGATACGACGGCCATTCCCTTCACGCTTGGCGATGCCGGGTTGACCTTCCCACCGGAGGATGCCGAAGAGCTGGCGGATAAGGTTGTCCAGGTGCTCACTTCGGAGGAGTTGTACGCCCGCCTGGTGGCTAAGGGGCTGGAACGGGCCCAGATGTTCTCCCTCGAAAGGTACGAGCAGCAGTTGGATTGCGTGTTGCAGCAGGTGTCAAGGGGCAGTAGCAGGGGCGACGATACCCCTGAGGCGCGGCTCAGGCTTGCGTCGTCCAAATCCTTCCAACATGAACTTCAGCTCCTGGCGGAGAGGGCCCCCCTGTCCATCCCGTACCGGGTCCGGTCCGACAAACCCTTGATCGGCCCCCTGGTGGTCTGGGTCCGTAATATGCTGACGGTTCACCTGAAGGTTTTCTACATTGACCGGATCGTGGAAAGACAGGGACTGTTCAACAGCCTGCTGGTCAATGTGCTGCGGGCCCTCGTCCAGCACCTCGATCGCCTGACCAGCCGATTGGAGAGAGCAGCGGCAGCGATGGAACGACAGGAGCAAGTGGAAAGAGCCCTGGCCCAGGTGGAGGAAGAGCTGTCGGCCTTGAGAAGGGAGGTCGCCGAGCTGAAAGGGAAGGGGCGGTAGCTCATTGCGCATCCTGCACATCGTCCACCGCTATCTGCCGGTGCAAGGGGGAGCGGAGGTGTACTTGCACGAGATTGGGCGACGGCTGGCCGCCGAGGGACACCGGGTGAGGGTCTACACCACCGATGTGCTTGATGCGGAGGGCTTCGGCCGGCGAGGGATGCGGAAGGTGCCCCCCGATGCTCCCTCTTGGATTGACGGGGTGCGGGTGAAGCGGTTCCCCGTGACGGTGTTGCCCCAGCACTGGCGGGTGGCCCGGCTGCTGGGTGCGATGCCGGTCCCGTATCTGCGCAGCACATTCGCCCTGCCGGGCCCCTGGCTGCCGGGACTGGTGCGCCACAGCCGCCGAGATGGGCCCTTCCAGGTGGTTAACGCCAGTGCCTACCCCGGGCTCATGTATCTCGGATCCCGCATCGCCCAGCAGAAGGGGGCAGCGCTGATCCTCACCCCCCACATACACCTGGGCGAGCCGGATAGCCGCAGCCTGGCACGGACCTTTCTTGCCCCTCACAACCTCAGGCTGTACAATTCAGCCGATTGCGTCTTTGTGCTCACCGAGATCGAGAAGCGAGCCCTGATCCAGGCCGGGGTTGAGGAGGAGAAGATCCTCGTCACCAGGGCAGGGGTCACTCCCTCCCAGGTGCTGGGTGGTCAGGGGGAGCGGTTTCGAAGGAAGCACTCTATCGCTTCGAGTGCAGCCCTGGTGACACAACTCTCGATGAAGGTGTACGACAAGGGGATCACTCATACCATTCGGGCCATGGAAAGGGTGTGGCAGCAGAGAGAAGGGGTGAGGCTGGTGCTGGCCGGGGGGACAACCACCTTTTTCCAGCGGTTCTATGCCAGGCTGTCACCTGACGTGAAAAGGCGGTGCCTCTCTCTGGACTACATCTCCCAGGAGGAGAAGAGGGACCTCCTGGAGGCGACCGACCTTCTGGTCATGCCCTCCCGGGCCGACAGCTTCGGCATCGCCTTTCTGGAGGCCTGGCTCTACGGCAAGCCGGTGATAGGGGCCCTCGCTGGCGGGGTGCCAGAGGTCATCGAGGATGGAGTGGACGGATTTCTGGTCCCCTTCGGCGATGAGGAATCGCTGGCCCAAAGGATCAAACTCCTGCTGGATGATCCTCATCTGGCCCACCAGTTGGGAGAAAATGGCCGCCGGAAAGTACTGGAGCGCCTGACCTGGGATGCCTTGTATCCCCCCATTCGGGCGGCCTACGAATCCCTGGGCCAGGGTACCGATCCAAGTCAATGAGCAGATGAAGGTTCTCCAGGTCGTACACCAGTTCCTGCCCCACCACTTGGGGGGGACGGAGGTATATACTTATGGACTCTCGCGAGCGCTCAGTGCCCGTCATCAGGTCTCCGTGTTCTGCGTGGAGAGGGAGCGCGGCCCGGCCAGAGGGCCCTCCACCGAGATCGCCGAGTTGGACGCCATTCCTGTCATCAGAGTCCATCGGCCGCTCACCGGCTTCGCTGCGACATCGCCTGGCCTTTTCCTCAGCAGCTACCGGAACCGGTTTGTGGAAAGGAGCTTCGCGCAGTACCTGGACCGAGCTAAGCCGGACATCGTCCACTTTCAGCATCTGGTCAGGCTCTCATGCGCGCTGCCCAGCATCGCCAGGTCGAGGGGAATTCCTGCCCTCATGACCCTGCACGACTACTGGTTCATGTGCAGCAACTGCCAGTTGCTCAAACCCGACGGGCAGACGTGTGAGGGTTCCTGGGGATGGGGTTGTGCCCACTGCATCGTCACCTCCAAGCACCACTGGCTGACCTCTGTGCAGCCGGGGCTGGCCCTGCTCTTCCTCCTCCGGAACCGGTACGTGAGGCAGGTGCTGGCTGAGATCGATCTCTTCGTCGCCCCCTCCCAGTTCCTGTTACAGAGGTTCCAGCGCTGGTGTGGAGATCGGAGACGGGTCCTCTACCTGGAAAACGGCATTGACACAACTCGCTTTGGGCAAGCCGAGCGAGGGAGGCAGGGCCATGGGTTACGGGTGGCCTATCTGGGAGCCATCGCACCCCACAAAGGGGTACACATCCTGCTCCAGGCGCTCCGGGAGGTGCGGAGTCCGGAGATCGAGCTGCACGTGTATGGCGACCTCGGCGCATTTCAGGAGTATGGGGAGCACATCGCTCGATCCTGCGCAGACCCCCGCGTCCATCTTCAGGGTCGGGTCCGGCGAGAACAAGTGCCCGAGGTGCTCGCTGGCGCCGACATTTTGGTGGTGCCCTCCCTGTGGTACGAGAACTCGCCCCTGGTCATTCAGGAGGCCTTCGCCAGCGGGGTGCCCGTGGTGGTGGCCGACGGCGGAGCGATGGTGGAGAAAATCCGGCCCGACGTGGATGGCCTGCTCTTTCGTCGGGGAGACGCTGGAGACCTGGCCGCGAAGCTGGAATTCCTGGCCGAACACCCCTCCCTTCTGAGAAGGCTGAAGGATAATATCCGTGCTCCTCAATCCATCGAGGATAGCGTGCAGCGGCTCGAGGAAATCTACGAAGGGCTAATCCAGGAGGGCAAATGACCTCCATCAGCATCGTAGTCCCTGTATTCAATGAGGAAGCCGCCATCGGCCACGATCTGGACACCCTTATCCAGACCATGGAAGCCAGCGGCTGCGATTACGAAATCATCGTAGTTGATGATGGCTCTACCGACGACAGTGCCGAGATCGTGCGTCAGCACTCCCAAGTACGTCTCATTCGCCACCCCTACAACCAGGGCACCGGGGCAGCTCGAAACACAGGACTCAGGGCAGCGCGTGGCGAGATCGTGGTCATGACCGATGGCGATGGGACCTATCCCAACCAGGATATCCCCCGCCTACTTGCCGAGATGGAGGAGAAGGGGTATGATATGGTGATCGGGGCGCGCAGGCGGGAGATGGGAAGTTGGAGGTGGCTCCGTTCGCCGGCCAAGTGGTTTATCCAGGCCCTGGCTTCCTATCTGACCGGGGTCAAAATCCCTGACCTGAATTCCGGCTTCCGAGCCTTCAAGCGGGAGCAGGCCCTTGGCTACCTGAACATCCTGCCTTGGACCCACTCCTGGGTGAGCACCATCACCATCGCCTGCCTCTCCGACGGACATGCGGTGGGCTGGGTACCCATTGACTACTATAAGCGGGTGGGCCGTTCCACCTTTCATCCCCTGGCCGATACCTACAACTACCTCTCCCTGGTGGTGCGGGCGGTGATGTATTTTGAGCCGCTGAAGGTGTTCCTGCCCCTTACCTTGCTGTTGTTCGCCATAGCACTGGCAAAGTGGATACGCGACATGTTCGTATATGGCACTGTTTTCTATCTCCCCGGCGTAACCCTGATGCTGTTCTTCATGGCTGTACAACTGGGGGCCATTGGCCTTTTGGCGGATTTGATGGTGAAGAAGACACGATGAAGCTAGCGCTTATTGGCCCTACCTATCCCTATCGGGGGGGAATTGCTCATTACACCACCCTTCTCTGTAAAGCGCTGCGAGAGAGACACCAAGTACTCTTTTGCTCATTCAAGCGTCAGTACCCTGCCTGGCTATTCCCAGGACGTACTGATCTCGATCCCAGCCGAGTTCCACTCCGAACAGATTGCGAATATACAATTGATCCCCTTAATCCCCTGAGTTGGTGGCAGACCTTCCAGCGCATTCGACGAGAGGGAGCCCAGATGGTCATCTTCCAATGGTGGGTTCCCTACTGGGCCTTCCCTTTTGCTGCTATCGCCAGTCTGGCTCGGCATCATGCATCAATCCAGGTGCTATTCATATGCCACAATGTACTGCCACACGAGCGGCACCTGGGAGATGTCCTTTTGACCAGGCTTGCCCTGTCCCAGGGACATAGTTTCATCGTTCACACAGAGAAAGAGCAGGCAGTGCTGGAGCATCTGTTGCCGGGGCGGTTGGTGCGACGAATTGCATTTCCTACCTATGCACCATTGGCTGATACCTCCTTATCCCGGGAGATGGCCCGATCTGCGCTGGGCATAGCTGATGATCAGCAGATGCTGCTCTTATTTGGTTTCGTGCGGGAATACAAGGGATTGAAGTACCTGCTTTTGGCCATGCCTGAGGTCTTAAGTGTCTTGCCCAAAGCTCGCTTATGGATAGTCGGGGAGTTCTGGGACAATCCAGCACCGTACCAACAGTTGATCCACAATTTTAAGATCGAAAAACAGGTGACGATCGTCAATCGTTATGTCGCCAATGAGGAATTGCCTCGTTACTTCCGGGGCGCTGATGTAGTTGTATTGCCCTATACGGACGCTACCCAAAGTGCGGTGGTGCAGTTGGCTTATGGGTTCGGGCGTCCCGTGATTACCACGGATGTGGGGGGACTTCGGGAGGTGGTTCAGGAGGGAGTGACAGGGCTACTTGTCCCTCCGGGTGATAGTTCCAGGTTGGCCCAGGCCATTGTTCGTTATTTTCAATCACTAGAACCGATATCGGCTGCTGATATCCAGGCTGCGACTCAGAAAGCCTTCTCATGGGGCCGAGTCGTTAGTCTGATCGAGGAGCTGGCTGAAGCGTGACACTCTCCGATGAATAGATGACCAGACCGCTGGTTTATACCGTCACCCTGAACTGGAACCGATGCGATGACACACTGCGATGTGTTGCCTCGCTCCTGAGACTGACCTATACGCCGATGGGTGTATTGGTAGTAGACAATGGCTCTACCGACGGTTCCTCTACAGCGATCGCCGAGCGGTTTCCCCAGGTAGAACAGGTCATTAATAGGCACAACCTGGGCTTCGCTGCGGGCTTCAATGTGGGGATACGATACGCCTTGACACACGGCGCCGAACTGGTGCTGGTGCTCAACAACGATACGTGGTGCGAGCCCCTCATGCTCAGCCTGCTGGTCGGTGCGATGGACGATCCGCGCATTGGGGCGGTATCCCCAGTCATCTACTATGGCGATAGGCCAAATCAGATCTGGTCAGTGGGCGGCAACCGCCATCCCCTGACTCTGGAGTGGATTGACAAGCGTCAGGGTCAACGGGTGACTGCTGATTGGCCCGCCTTCTTGGACCGCGACTATCTCGTTGGCTGTGCGATACTTTTCCGACGGGCACTGCTGGAGCAGGTGGGGCTGTTCGATGAGGGCTTTTTCGTGTATTATGAGGATTCCGACATCAGCCTGCGAGCGCGGCGGGCCGGCTTTCGGCTAGGCGTCGTGCGTGATGCGCGGATGTGGCACCAGGTCGCTGCCAGCAGTGGTGGAAGTGCTTCGCCCAACGAACGTTACTGGATGGGACGTAGTAGTGTGCGTTTCTTTCGCAAACATGCACGCAGTCTCCGCTGGCTGGCCGTAGCCCCCTACCGCACAGGAAGTGCTCTAAAGACAGTGGCATATTTGTTGTTGCAGGGTCAATCCAAGTCGGCGTGGGCCTACCTGCGCGGCCTGTGCGATGGACTGCGCGATCCGATCGTGAGGGATGAGGTGCTGTGCGCATCCTGATGATCGGCCTCAATCAAGTGGGCAGAGGGACCTACTGGCGGGCCCTCCACCTCGCACGCGAGCTGGCCAACCGGGGTCATACTGTCACCTTGCTGGCTATGTCGCGTGACCAGTATCTGCGCTTTCGGGTGCGCTCGGAGGCGGGGGTGACGATTGTTGAATCGCCAGACTGGCTGCGAGGCCCGCTCCGCTCGGGCTGGGATCCTTACGACGTCCTGGTCCGTATCAGTTGGCTCCGTCATCGGGAATATGATCTGGTACATGCCTTTGCGTCCCGGCCGGTGGTCATCTGGCCAGCGCTCCACCTGCAGCGACGGGGCATCAAGCTGGTCCTGGACTGGTGCGATTGGTTCGGTCGGGGCGGTTCGGTCGAGGAGCGCCCCAATCCGCTAGTGCGGGCCATCCTGCGCCCAGTGGAGACCTTCTTCGAGGGGCACTTCCGTCCTTACGCTGATGGCACCACGGTGATCAATTCGACACTGAAGGAGAAGGCAATTGAGCTGGGTGTGCGAGCGGAGACCATCTTTCATCTGCCCAATGGCTGCAATGTGCGGGACATTCGCCCCATTGAGCAGTCTGAGGCCCGGCGGAAATTGGGCCTGCCTGCTGAGGCACCCCTAATCGGTTACATCGGCGCAATCTTCCGGCGCGATGCGGTGCTGATGGCGCATGCCTTCGATCGGATACATTCGCAACTACCCGATGCCCGGCTGTTGATGGTAGGATATTGTAATGTGGACATCGGATCATTCAGCCGGGCACCGGAGGCGATCATTAAGACGGGGCGTGTGCGCTATGACGAGATCAGCGCCTGGCTCAGCGCCTGTGACATGGCCTGGCTGCCCATGTGTGACACGGGTGCTAACCGGGGGCGATTTCCGCTCAAGATCAACGATTATATGTCCGCCGGGCTCCCGCTGGTGATGACCGCCGTAGGCGATATGGCTGATTTCCTGCGCCGATACCCGGTCGGTCTGCTGGCCCGTGACGAGCCGGTGGACCTGGCGGCCCAGGCGTTTACGCTGTTGCGGGACGAGGAGCAGCGTCGGTCAAAGGGACGATTGGCTCGCCGCCTGGCCGAAGAAGAGCTTTCCTGGGTGCACGTAGCGCGATGCCTGGAGACCTACTATGTACGGGTATTGGGGGCATCATGGATATGAATGGGGAATAGAAAGGGAAAGATGAAGGCCATAGGGTTTTGTGATTTTATCAGTCTGGGCCGTCCCCAGTGGCGGGGCCAAACCTCCCTGGCGAAAGCCCTGTTCTTCCTACTGCTTGGCTCGCCCGACACCCACACGCGAATCCGCAATAGTCACGTGCTCAACCTGGTGGAGCGGCTGGACCTGCCGTCCCACAGTCGGGTGCTGGATGTGGGCTGTGGCCGGGCCGTGGCCCTCTTCTGGCTGGCGCGGCGCCATCCTGATTGGCATCTGACCGGCGTGGAACTGGACCCAGCCCTGGCTGGCCCCACCCGCCAGGCAATCGAGCGCGGCCACTGGTCCAACATGACCATTGTGGAAGGCTCGGTTGCGGAGTACCCAAAGGGTGAGGAGCTGGCCGACGAGAGGACCTACGATCTGGTGCTCTGCATAGATGTGCTGGAGCACATTGCCCATGACCTGCCCCTGCTGCGCCGCCTGCGACGGGCATTGAAACCCGGTGGCTATCTGGTACTCCACGCGCCGCGCCGACGCCAGGAACAATGGCGCTTGCTGCCCGCCTTTCACCAACACGAGGTGGATGGCCACATCCGCAACGAATACACGGCCGAAGAACTCCGCGAGCGCCTCATGGCAGCCGGGTTTCAGCTCCTGGAACTGCGGGAGACCTTTGGCCGCTGGGGTGAGGTGTCCTTCGAGTTCAACAACCTGGCCTGGCGTCATCCGCCCCTGCGCTATCTGCTGGCGGTGATCACCTATCCTGTGGCGATACCAACTGGCTACTGGGATACCCGGCAACGGCCAGTCAGAGGCAATTCCTTCCTGATCGCAGCGATGCGGGATTGAGGAGTGACCATGGAGAGCGTCGTCTGCAACCTGTGCGGCGCCGATGACGCGGACGTGCTTTTTGAGGGCTGTGACCGCCTGCACGGCCTACCCGGTCGTTTCCCCCTGCGTCGCTGTCGTCAGTGTGGGCTGATCTACCTCAGTCCGCGCCCCGACCGGGACGAGATCCAGCACTACTATCCAGACAGCTACCCGTCCTACTTGTTGGCCATTGATGACGAGCCCTCGGCCTCGGTACGGCTCAACCGCCGCTACGGCATGGCGAAGCGGCTGAGAGCTATCTCGCCACGAGTGGGGCCACCAGGGCGGGCCCTGGATGTCGGCTGTGCCACTGGGAACTTTCTCCACAACCTGCGAAATTGTGGATGGCAGGTCTGCGGGGTGGAACCTAACCCGAGAGCAGCAGACTACGCTCGGAAGCGGCTAGGGCTGACGGTTTTCACGGGTGGTTTAGCTGCGGCAGGCTATCCGGAGGGGTTCTTTGACTTGGTCAGTTTTTGGGATGTCTTGGAGCACGTGCATGATCCCCGGGCGACATTGGAAGAGGCAGCGCGAGTGACAAAGCCAGGTGGTTCACTAGCCTTGAGTCTGCCCAACCCAGAGAGCATTGAGGCCCGCCTTTTCGGGCCATATTGGGCCGGCTGGGATTGTCCGCGTCACCTATATCTCTTCTCTCAGCCGGTACTGGCTAAACTGCTGTCCGAGACTGGCTGGCAAATGACCGAGGTTTATAGCTTCACTGGCCGGCATTGGGTATTGGCTCTCAGTTTGGAGTTCTGGCTAAAGGCGTGCCCGCAGCACGAAGGGCTGCGCCACCTGTTATTGAAGATAGGCAGCTCATTTCCTGCCCGGGTCTGCACGCTGCCCTGCTTCCTGATGTTGGAACGCTTCAACCAGAGCTCAATTATGAGTGTCTTTGCCCATCGCAACGGCTAGCTTCGTTATGGAACAGTCCAAAGTTCTACGCAATGCTAGAAAGCCAAAATGCTGGTTGTACGTGATTTTGCACTGTTGGCCCTACTGCTGTTGGCTGCTTATGGTGCTGGTCATCTTGTTCTGCGACCGATAAATTGGCCTTTCTTAATGGGCGAAAGGCTTTTCTTTACCCTGGTCCTAGGGCTAGGGAGCTTGTGTCTCACATTCCTGTTGCTTGGCATTGTCGGTTTGCTTTACTCATGGGTAGCATGGAGCGTAATAGGCTTAGGATTGCTCAGCACTGCCACCGGGTTGTGTGCTAAAAAGATTGCCGGTTGGTTTAGCCTACGTCACCGGAAATCGCTCTCCTCTCTGCTGGTGTGGGATTGGTTCCAGGTATTATTGATAGCTATTGTGTCGGGCACCTTCGCTTTTGTCCTGCTAGCCCATGCGCTCATGCCACCACACGAGTGGGATGAAATTGCCTATCATATGGCTGTCCCCAAACTCTACATTCAGCAGCATCAGGTAGTATATATACCATATATCGTACACTCTAACTGGCCCTTTAACATAGAAATGTTGTTCACTTTTGCCCTGTTATTAGGTTCGGATGTGCTCCCGCACCTGATGATCTTGAGCATGGCTGTATTGACTGCCTGGGGTATCGGATTGTTTGCACGTCGCTTCTTTGACAGACGAGTTGGATGGTTGGCGGCAGCGTTATACATTAGCGCTCCCTTGGTCAGAAGGTTGGCTGGAACAGGACTAATTGACATCGGCTTAACATGCTTCGCCTTCGCCGCAGTGTACGCTTTTGCACTCTACTTGAATAGCCGTGGCGAAATAGCTTTATGGCTTGCTGCCGCATATGCTGGCTTTGCCGCTGGCTCCAAACTGATGGGCGCAGGCATCCCCCTGGCATTGAGCGGGATACTGTTGATCGAAGAGTGGCACCAAAAACGTAGTCTCAAAGCAGTATTGGGGGTCCTTATACGATTTGTCGGCGTGGCCTTCCTGCTGGTCCTCCCCTGGTACATCAAAAGCTATCTCCACACCGGTAATCCTGTTTGGCCCTTTCTCTACAAGTGGCTAGGGGGGCGTAGCTGGGATCTGCTTGGGGATGAATATCATATGCACTGGTTGACTTACTACAACATGCGAATCACTCTTATTGATTTTCTACTAGCACCCTGGCGTCTGGTTCGGAATCCGGCTCGCTTCGGAGGATACACTGGTGGCTTCGGCTTGCTGATCCCGGCTTTAGTATCGCTGGCGTTGATAATCTTGCATAGAGTTCGCGGGATGATGGGCTACTTGTTGGCCATCAGTGGCATCTTCTTTGCCTTGTGGTTTACTCTAGTCGGCCATCAGATACGGTTCTTGTTGCCAGTTCTGCCACCACTCTGTCTAACAGCTGGAGGAGCCTTTTACTGGCTGAGCGATCGCCTGCCCCGCGCCTTGCGGGTAGGCGCGGTTCTGGTGGTGGCCTACTTTCTGGCAACCGACTTCCCCCTAGTTGAGCCAGGACACCGCCATATGCTACAACACCGATTACCATATGCTCTTCGGCTGCACTCTCATGAGGCACTTTTGGTGGAGCAGATCGACGCAATGGAGGTCTTTCAGTACGCTAACAATTATTTGCCAGACGACGCTCTCATCCTCCTACTGCCCTACGAGGATCGAGGCTACTATTTGGATCGTACTTATATCTGGGGCAATCCCATCTCTCAGCGGCTTATCCCCTTGGAACGTTTTGATCGGCCAGACGAGCTAGCTTGTGAACTGCGACGTTTGGGAATCACACATATTCTTGAGAACCCCCACTGGATCTTCTCAGATCTGCGGCACTGGGAACATGATCGTCAGCTTATGCTCGACCTAGAGGCCCAGTACGCCACACCCATTTTCACCGCTGGCGGAGTGAGTTTGCTTCGACTGAGTCCTGTTAGCTGTCAGCCTATGTTCTAGGAAAGCAGAATGTTGGAAATTCAGAAGGCTCCGGTTGTGAGCACTGGTTGGACGCGTCGGGCTTATGACGAAATCTACCGCCAGGCTGGTATCTGTCAACTCGATTCGTTTTATCAATGGATCTTGAGTCTGCTCCGGCCCGTGCCTGGGCGGCGCTTGTTGGATGTCTCCTGTGGCCAGGGCGTGCTGGTGCGAATGGCTCGACAGGCGGGACTGGAGGCCCACGGCCTCGACCTCTCGGAGATGGCAGTTCGCATCGCCAAGGAAGAGGAGGGGAGGGCTCTGGTTGTGGGCAATGGTGAGCGGCTGCCTTATCCCAACGGCATCTTCGACTATGTCACCAACATAGGCAGCCTGGAACACTTCCTCGATATGGCGGCCGGCGTTCGAGAGATGGCGCGGGTATTGGCCCCTGACGGTTTAGCCTGCATTCTACTGCCCAACACCTACAGCCTGTTGGGCAACGTCTGGTCGGCCTTTCGCAGAGGGGTGACCCTGGACGACGGCCAGCCCTTGCAGCGCTACGCTGCACGGCGCGAATGGCAGGCTCTGCTGGAGGCCCACGGGTTTAGGGTAGAAGGGGTAGTCAAATATGAGCGGGAATGGCCACATTCATGGGCCGATGTCCGCTGGTATCTGAGACATCCTCGCCCTCTCATCCATCTGTTGCTTACCCCTTTCATCCCCCTTAATCTGGCGAGCTGTTTCGTCTATTTGTGCCGCCGACGATGATCCCGATGATGGAGGAGTTGCCCGTTTCTTCGGAACTGAGCGCGGATGATACCCCCTGGAGACGAGTGGTCTTCGTTTTCCATCGGTTGTGGACCCTGGTCACGGCGCGGCGGGTCCTGCGGGTCATGGGCCCTCTTGTGATCCTGGGGAGTGGTCTCCTTCTGGGCTGGACGGTGTGGCGCAACCGCGAACTCCTGCTGAGCTATCCCTGGCGGGTCCATGTCTGGGTAGTTCCGCTCTCACTGGCAGTGTACAGTGTGGACCTGGGACTGGCTGTTTGCATCTGGGGGCGAATAGTCAATCGTCTGAGTGGCCGCCAACTCACCTTCCGACGCCATTTCAAGGTCTACGTCGCCACCAACTTCTCCCGTCGGCTGCCGGGAGCCGTGTGGTATATCGCCGGCCGTGCGGCGCTGTACGAAGGGGATGGCATTGCCAAGTCCGTGATCTCACTGGCCAGCCTCGTTGAGGTGATCCTGATCGCCCTGTCCAGCATCGTCTGCTACTTCCTGGCCTGGCCCTTCGGTGGCAGCGCCTGGGGAGGCTGGCCATTGTTGCTTGTAGGACTGGTCGCGGGATTGGTGCTCATTCATCCCCGGGTGGTGGGTGCACTGTTGAGGCGATTGGGGCAGCCAGAAGTGCCCCAGTTGCATTACCGGGACATGCTGACTTGGCTGCTTCTGTACGTCCTGGTGTGGGCTGTCGGAGGGGTGACCCTGTATAGCGTCGTGGCCGGGTTGCACCCCTTGCCCCTGAGTGGCTTACCCCACATTGTGAGGGCCTGGAGCCTGTCTGGTGCAGCGGCTGTCATTGTTTTTTTCAGCCCCAGCGGGCTGGGGATAAAAGAAGTGACCCTCACGTTGCTGCTGGTGCCGGTCATTCCCGTGCCACTGGCCGCCATTGTAGCCCTGCTCATGCGTTTGCTGTTAACCATATACGAGCTTCTTTGGGCAGCCGCTGCTCTGAAGTTGTAAAGACAGGCTGTTTTTGACCTGTGGATCTCTGTGGCTCTCGATACCCGTCCCCGGGTGTCGGCGGCCCGCAGGGCCGCACATTCCTCTGTGGCCAACGGACAGCCATACCTCAGCTCCCTGGCCAGGCACAGGGGACAGGCAACGAAGCCTTGCGCCGCGGGAGTAAAGGCCTCAATGAAGGGGTTCAGCCTCCACCCGCCGCTTTGCGGCGGCCGACCCGAGGACGGGTCGGGTGAGCCTTTGGAGCACAGGTGACACTCCTTCACCCCGCACACGCTACTCTCTAATGTGAGCGATTGCAAAAGACAGGCTGTTTTTGACCTGCGGATCATCCCAGCCGGGCAAATAACCCAAATGAGTTATTGCTTTGGTGACACGCCTGGTGTATAATAATAACCGAGAAAGGAAGATAAGTGCTTTTCAAACGAAACGAAAGGGGGTGTTTGCGGCGAATATTCTAGACCTTGACCTTGGCTTTGTTTGCAATGTGCAACCCTAGTGAATTCAACTTGGAGGTTACCATGAAGACAACTCGCTTTTTCTTGACCCTTGCATTCGTGATGGCCCTGGCGCTTTCCATGAGCGCCTCCGCCCAGGGTGAATTGACCTACACTTCCGGCTTCCAGCTCCAGAACCTGGACGTGGCCAATGACGCCGCTGTCGTCATTACCTTCTACAACCAGGACGGGTCCGAGGAAGCCAGCCCAAGTGATACCATCCCAGCCGGCGGCAGCAAGACCTACTTCCCGCTGGATGCTGTGGAGGATGGCTTCAACGGGTCGGTGGTCGTCTCCTCTGACCGCGAGATAGTGGCCATCGCCAACGTGCTGGCCAATGACAACACTTTCGGCGCCAGCTACGGCGGCTTCACCTCGGGTGCTACGGCGGTGAATCTACCTCTGCTCATGAAAGAGAACTACGGCTTCAGCACCTGGTTCAACGTCCAGAACACCGGCTCTGAAGATGCCGACGTCTTGGTCACCTACAACACCGGTGTCACGGAGACTGCCACTATTCCTCCAGGGGCAGCCGCCACCTTTGATCAAGCCATCAATCCTGACTTAGCGGCGGGCTGGGTTGGCTCGGCCAGTGTGACCAGTGATCAGTCTATGGTTGCAGCGGCGATGCAGGTTGGTCCGACCACGCTGTTGGGTTACAATGGCTTCACCGGGGCTTCAACCGCCCCCGTGATGCCCTTGGTGAACGCCAATAACTACGGCTACGTCACGGGCATCCAGGTCCAGAACACCTCAGGCACGGACACGGAAGTGACCATTGCCTACGCACCCAGCACGGCAGGCACAGCCTGCACTGAGACCGGAACGGTCCCGGCCAACTCGTCTGCCAGCTTCGGTCTGTATGCTTTCACCTACTCCGGTGGGACCACGACAAGCGACTGTGTCATGGGCGAGACCTTCGTCGGTTCGGCTGCGGTTGTAACTAACACTGCCGATGCCCCGTTGGTGGTCATCGTGAACCAGTTGAACAGTGATGCCAACAAGGGCGCAGCCTACGAGGGCTTTGATCCCGCCGCTGGTACGGACACCGTGGTGATGCCGCTGATCATGGACCGCAACTGGGAGTACTTCACCGGCTTCAGCGTGATGAATGTGGGTGATGCGGCTACCGATGTCACCTGCACATTCACCGATAGCCCCTATGAGGTTACGGCCACCCTGGATCCGGGCGAGGCGCTGACGGCAGTGCAGTTGAACCAAATCGCCGACGGCTATGTGGGTTCTGGCCGCTGCGTGGCGTCTGAGGGTGGTAGCATCGTGGGCATCGTCAACGAGCTTGGCCCGGCAAGCGCGGCCGCAGGCGACACCTTCCTGGTCTACGACGCCTTCAACACGACCACGACTCCCTAGCTAAACTCGTAGACAGGTTGTTGAGAGAGCCACCAGCCAGCCTGGTGGCTCTCTTCATTTAGCTCTGGCTACAGATCACGAGGTTCCAATGACCAAGATGCGAACCCTTTTACTGGTAGTGGCTTTGCTCCTGGGCTTGGCGCTGGGCTGTGCAAAAGAAGAAGCCCCAGTGCCCACCGCTCTTTTTGAATCGCCGGAAAGCCCAATTAGCCCCCTGGTTGTTTTACAGCCATCTCCAACGCCCTTGCTGCCATCTCCGACACCCCCGTTGCCATCGCCAACACCAGAGTTTGTCTTGCCAGAGCCTTCCTCCACGGAGGTGGGCGTCGTTGGTGGCGTATTGCGCACTACAATGGAGTCCGGTGTCCCTGTGGCCGGCTTGTCGCTTTATCTAGCGCGAGTCATTCAGTCGGAAAGTGGGACCCCGTTGGTGGCCTCACTGAACGAGAGCCGCGCCCCAAAGTCTGTCGTGGAAGAGGATGGCTCCTTCATCTTCACAGACGTACCCACCGGTACCTACGGTCTGGTTATCAAAACACCTATTGTCACCGTGATGCTGAAGGACACGGATGGCGATGACTTCTTGATCACACTGCAGGCTGGTCAGGTCATAGATCTAGGGGAAATCTATGCCGATTTGTCTTTCCGCTAGGTGGCGCAATCTGGACGAGTCCATGCCCGTAGTTACTGTCATCATAGTCAACTGGAACGGAAGACCGTTTCTGGATACATGCTTAGGGCTGTTGAAGAAGCAAATTCTCGGAAAGATGGGCATCATCCTCATAGACAACGGCTCCACCGACGGGTCCGTTGCCTACGTGCGAGAGCACTTTCCCGACGTGGAAGTCATCGCCCTTTCTGAAAACAGAGGGTTCGCCGGAGGGAACAATGTCGGGATACGGGCCGCCCACAGTGAATACATCGCTCTGCTGAACAACGACGCTCAGCCCGAGCCCCATTGGCTTGAAGCGCTGGTCCATGCTTTGGAAGCCCACCCAGAGGTGGGCTTCTGTGCTTCCAAAATGCTGGGGGCCGATGACCCGCGAGTCATTGACACGGCGGGCGATGTCTTCTACGATTACGGCGTGGGCGGCAAGCGCGGGATGGACCAACTGGATGGTCCTGAATTCTCCCAAACTGAGTATGTCTTCGGGGCCTGCGCCGGAGCTGCCATCTACCGTCGGACCATGCTGGAAGACATTGGCCTCTTTGACGAAGATTTCTTCCTGTACGGAGAGGATATAGATCTCAGCTTTCGCGCTCAACTGAGGGGTTACAAATGCCTCTTCGTGCCTCAGGCGCGGGTCTATCACGAGGTGGCTGCAACCGCTGGCCGGGGCTCGCATCCTTCGGTTTACTATTCCCGTCGCAACATGTTCTATGTCCTGGTGAAGGATTTACCCACATCGCTTTTGCTTCGCCATCTTGGTCCCATCCTGTTCTATTTTCTGGCAGGAGATCTGATTTTCGCTCTGGCCGGCTACGCTGGAGCTGTTGCGCGGGCGCGCAGGGACAACCTCAAAATGATAAAGAAGATAATGGCCAAGCGCAGGGAAATTCAGAGCACGCGCTGTGTGCCCGATTCCTACATTGAGTCCATCCTGACCAGGGGGCAATTGGGAGCCCGGGTGCGGAGCATTCTTACCCCAATGCGGAGTAATTTAGGAATTCCCCGTCCTATCTGAAATCTTGACGAAGTTGGGGGTGTATCATGTTGAGAGCGAGACTGAGCAGGCTTGGACCACGAAGGGCGCGAAATCACGCGAAATACGCTAAAGGCTTTCGCGCCTTTCGTGCCCTTTCGCGTGTTTCGTGTTCCAAAAGTTCGCTGGCACAATGAGCGTAGATGTGCTATAATCGAGGGCCCTGACTTGTGGCAGGCTCTGTGAGGGAGGCTGGGGGTGGGGGACCCTGTGGTCAGCGGGATGATCGGCGCGGCCCGGGCAGTTATGCTGATGGCTGATAGCCGATGGCTTTTATCTGCCATCCGCCGGCTGCAGGATAGGCACGGAGGAGATAAGTGTTTGGTCCTTCCAGGAGCTTAAGCGATAGTCTGGCGCGCACCCGGCAGGGGGTGCTGGGCCGCCTCAGCGGGCTGTTCAGGACCGATGAGCCTATCACCGATGAACTGTGGGAGGAGCTGGAGGAGATCCTGATCCTGGCCGATGTGGGCATGCCTACTACCATGGCTCTGGTGGATCGGCTGCGGGATCGGATAAGAGGGGAGGGCATTCGGAGCGCGCCCCAGGCCCGCGAGGTCCTCAAGCAGGAAATGATCGCTCTGCTGGACCACCAAGTCCCCTGGCAGGCCGATGAAAAGCGGTTGCTGTCGGTGATGCTCGTGGTGGGGGCCAACGGATCGGGCAAGACCACCAGCATCGCCAAGATGGCCCACTACTACGGGCAGCGGGGCCGGCGGGTGATGCTCTGCGCCGCGGACACCTTCCGCGCGGCGGCCATTGACCAGCTTAAGATCTGGGGGGAGCGGTTAGGCGCACCAGTCATCGCCCACCAACCGGGGGCGGACGCGGGAGCCGTCGTGTACGACGCCATCCGCGCCGGTCAGTCGCGGGGGATGGACTTACTGATCATTGACACCGCTGGCCGGCTGCACACCCACTACAACCTGATGCAGGAGCTGGCCAAGGTGCGACGGGTGGCCGCCAAGCAGGTGCACCGCGCCCCCCATGAGACGCTGGTGGTGCTTGACGCCACCACGGGCCAGAATGGGCTGTCCCAGGCCCGGCACTTCAAGGAGACGGTAGAGGTGACGGGCATTCTCCTGGCCAAGCTGGATGGCACGGCCAAGGGCGGGGTGGTCTTCGCCATCGCCCGGGAGCTGGGTCTTCCCATCCGCTTCGTGGGCACCGGCGAGGGAGTGGAAGACCTGGCTGAGTTCGATGCCACCACCTTCGTGGAGAGCCTCTTCTTGTAACTTGTCACTTGCCTGCACCTGATCAGGCACAGGTGCAACTTGCCACTTCCGACGCGAGCGAGGTGAATGATGGAAGAATTGCGTACCAGGTTAGAGGACTTACGACAGCGCCTGGATCAGTTGATGAACCGACTTTGACTGACGGACAAGGAGAAGGAGATCGCCCGCCTGGAGGAAGCAACGCAGGCCCCTGACTTCTGGGATGACTCCCAGCAGGGACAGGAGACCATGCAGGAGCTGGCCGCGCTCCGAGAGGAAGTGGGGGGCTGGCGAGGCCTGGCTCATCGAGTGGCGGATCTCTTAGATCTCCTGGAGTTGGCGGCTGCTGATGGGGACGAAAACCTGATCTCGGAGATCGAAGCCGATGCGAAGGCTCTGGAGGCGGAGCTGGAGCGACGAGAGTTCTTGTTGCATCTCTCGGGGCCCTACGACCAACGGGATGCCCTCCTGGCCATCCACGCCGGGGCGGGGGGTACCGAATCGCAGGATTGGACGGAGATGCTGCTGCGCATGTACCTGCGCTGGGCGGAGGGGCGGGGCTTCAAAACCCCAATATACGATCTCTCGCGCGGGGAGGAAGCGGGAATCAAGAGCGTCACCGTCTCCGTGGCCGGCTCCTATGCCTACGGCTATCTCCGCTCCGAGCGGGGCGTGCATCGTTTAGTGCGCCTCTCCCCCTTCGACGCCGCCCACCGGCGCCACACGTCCTTCGCCCTGGTGGAGGTGATGCCCGACGTGCTGGGGGAAATCGAAGTCCAGATAGACCCCCACGATCTGCGCATTGACACCTACCGATCTAGTGGCCCCGGAGGGCAGCACATGCAGAAGAGCAGCACTGCAGTGCGCATAACGCACGTCCCCACTGGCATCGTGGTCACCTGTGAGAATGAGCGCTCCCAGGCTCAGAACCGCGCGACGGCTATGCGAATCCTTCAGGTGCGCCTCCTCGAACTGGAGCAGAGGAAGCGGGAGGAGGAACAGGCACGGCTCAAAGGTGAGCATGTGGAGGCAGGGTGGGGAAATCAGATCCGTTCCTACGTTCTGCATCCCTACCGCATGGTGAAGGACCTGCGCACTGGCCATCAGGTGGGGAATGCCGATGCTGTCCTCGACGGGGACTTGGATGGCTTCATGGAGGCCTATCTCCGCTCTCAGGACTTCGGTGAGCGCTTGAGCTGAGCCGAGTCGTTCGCGAGGGGGCGTAAGAGCCTGATCGCATTTGACAAACTGACGGGGGTGTTGTATAATTATAGCGCATAAATCAGGCATCGCGGAGAAGCAGGGAGAGCGCTCCGTTGCTTCTCTTAATTGGCTGGTTGTTGGCCGTCAACTTCTCTTTCTCACGAGCGTCATACCCTGGAACTGCATTTCCTCCTCTTCCTACCCTTTCCCCTATGCACAGTTTTGATGAATATCTGTTCACCCAGTTCGAGGAGTCCCTGGTACGGACAGGCCTGGCAGCCACGACTGTGGTCAACTACATGGCGGACCTGCGCTGCTTTGCCCGTTGGTTGGAAGATCAACCATCTGTCAATGGTCGACTGCTGGGAGTGCAGATGGAGGACATTCAGTGTTACCAGGAAAGTGTGGGAGGGGAAGGGCCGGCTCCCAGCACAATCAACCGTCGGGTTCACGCCATCCGCAAGTTCTACGAGTTCGCCATGGCTGAAGGCATGTTGGCCGCCAACCCGGCTCGCGATGTGCGCCCCCTGCCCCGACTAGAGATCGTCCCTCGCCGGGCGCTCACCGATGAGGGGAGGCGGGCATTGCTGGATGTGATCCACGGCATAGCCCGGTCCAGCTTGCTCAAAAGGGACTATGCCATCATCCTCCTTCTCCTGGGCACTGGGGTGAAGGTCAGCGAGTTGGTTGAGCTGCAACTGGAGGATGTAGAATTCCTGGGGAGGGCTGGGTATCTGCTGGTCGGCCAGCGGCGAATGGATGGGGGCCGCTGCGTCTCTCTCAGCCCTGCGGTGTGTGAGGCGCTGAAGGAGTATCTCCAAGTGCGCCCCAGGGTGCCGGACGTGCACTATCTTTTCCTGAGGCAGGGAGGACGTTCCCTCTCTCCTCGAAGGGTGCAGGGTTTGGTGCAGACCTACGCGCGAGCCGCGCATCTGGAGGGAGTGACAGCGCAGCTGCTGCGCAACACTTTCGCCCTGACCATGCTGGAGGCAACTGAGGATGTGTCGTTGGTTGCAGAACTCCTGGGGCATCGGCGGGTTGAAACCACGGCCCAGCGGTATCTGTCAATAGTCCACAGTCTGCAGTCCATAGTCCGAGCTTAGAACCACCCGACTAAGGACTAAGTGAGAACTGCAAAGACCTCTTGGTCGGTCGTCTTAATGCTTGAAACTGCAAAGACCTGTTGGTCACTCGTAGTCTAACGTGTGTAACCCAAGACCTTGATCAGCTCACCCTGGTGGTAGATACGCAA
>Ga0209979_1000321_pt1 | contig 68567 bp, 59 predicted proteins | sample AnhtaG_FD_183114 | JGI IMG/M metagenome (GOLD analysis project Ga0209979, IMG submission 183114) | Deep subsurface microbial communities from Anholt, Denmark to uncover new lineages of life (NeLLi) - Anholt_01485 metaG (SPAdes) (version 2) | ecosystem: Environmental > Aquatic > Marine > Oceanic...
CGGCGTAGCAGTTGGCACTCCGGTCGCCCTTCGGGCTCCCTCCGTTCCAACTGCTTTAACATACGGCGGTGAATCCACCTTAAAAACCCCAAGTTTTTGTCTTGACAATGGGTAGGGGTATAAACTGCTGTCTCAATATCTTCTTCCTTATTTCAAACTTTGGCGCAATAAAAAAGGGCACCGCTACATCGTGCTCGTCTAAGGCCCGGCAAGGCCCAACCCGAAACACGCAAGCGATGCCCCATATCGGGGCACCAACTTTTTACGCTTTCGGGTTTAAAAACTTGCCGGTTTTAGACGAAGCACCAAAAATCAGTACTTTTCACTATATTCAATTGTCGCTGGTAATTATACCATACCTGTCCGCTAATCAAATGAAAACCCAAGCCAAAAGGTAGATATCTTTGCCATTTAGACCATTTTCAGCTAATATATTGTCATGAAAAAGATGCACACTATATATTTTTTGTGGAGATAAAATGGAAGAGTTATTCAAAGATCTGTCAAAGTTTGCAAGAGAAAATCACAAAGCACTTAAACCTGCAAAACAGTGGCTTAATGACTTTGATGGGGATCTTGATGATGCCTGGGAAGTTGCAACAACCGAGTTGCCCATTGATTGGCGAAAGATAGTTCTTATAGTAAGTTCGACTTTAGATGAGGGCGAAGCGTTCTTATTAAATACGATTCTTTCTGGTACATACACAACAAAAATACACCCCAGCTTCCGCATCATACAAAACGCTTTAGAAAAAGGAATAAAAGCAGTTGCAGGAAGTTTAAATGACACATCAAATATAGTCCTATCTGATGAAGAACAAAGTGTACTTGAAGAGTTGGCTGGACATCCAGGGGAAACACTAACCATTAGGAGGCTTTCCAAACACCTAAAAGCACCTGAGAGTACAATCCGTGATAGAGTAAATCGACTCAAAAAAATGGGTTTAGCTGACAAAATGGAAGGACGCCATGGGTTCTTCGCTACTGACACAGGCATAAAATGGTATAACATACGCTGGAATAAGTAACCCCGCTATTATCCGCTACTATCCGGTGCATATCTTTTCTTAATCGGTCGAAAAAACCGATATATGAAAAGAGATCTCATAAATATTCGAATATTATCGCATCGCTTGCGAATGCCAATTGCATGGCTTGAACAAGAAGCTACCACCAACAGAATACCAGCCATAAAAGTTGGAGATGAATTCTTCTTTAACTACCACGCTGTCGAGAAGGTGCTTCTTAAACGTGCCAAAGAGAGCAACACCGATGAGTAACTCCGTAGAAGTTGTCCAGCTTGAACCAATCGCTAATCAAGGAAAAATAATATGAAAAAGCAATTACCTCTAAAAGACATTAGGATAGACGGCAAAACACAACATCGCAAAGTTGATGATGAAGTGGTCCTGCGCTACACTGCCTTGATGAAGGATGGAGTAAAATTTCCACCTATTGAGATCATCTACGATGGCAAAAACTATTTTATGTGGGATGGTTTCCATCGGTATTTCTCTCACTTGAAACTCAACAAAAAGTATATCGAGGCCAATATTGAAAAAGGCACTCAGCGAGACGCCATATATTTGTCATTCTCGGCAAATAAGGACAATGCTTTTCCGCGTCAGCCCGGCACAGCAAAAGAGATTATAGAGAAAATCTTAAAAGACAAAGAATGGTCGAAAATATCGCCAAGGGAGATTGCAAATCATGTCGGATGTACGGAGAGATATGTATTCCAGATTCAGTCGGCAATATCAAAAACCTATCCTATGAACAGTTCAGAGGATAAACCTGATTCTAAGCCCAAAAAGCAACTTTCTCGGGCTGAAACTCGTGATGTCAAGCGAGGCGATTCCAAATACGAAATGCAAGTGGCGGAGAAAAAAGTCCTTGATTCGACAGGCAAGCAAGTGCCCGAGCATCTCGTCAAGTTTTTTGAGCGATCAAACGAGTACCGGGGGATGATTAAGCAGCTCAACGATATGCTTAAGACGGTCCGGGAGGGCAAGGATGCCGGCGATCTGTTTTATAGGTTTATCAAGATTGAGAATTTGACCGCGGAAATCGGCAACGTCAAGCGCATCTTTCGATTCGCTATGCCATATGCGACATGCAGGTATTGTGGAGCTGATGAGAAGAATGCCGAGTGCAGAGCCTGTGATGGTTGCGGCTTTGTCAATGAAGCCACATATAGATACACACCCAAAGAATTGAAATAAAGGTAACTAATGGGTATCAAAGAAATTCCCCTTAACTCAATGTTACGGCAATATTTCGATCTGAAAGTTTCCGAGAGGCAACATCATGATTAAACAACGAACGGTAGGCCTTATCGCTTTTTTAAGGGGTAGTACAAGCCCTGAAAACAAAATGCCTGGCTGTTGCAATTATGACCATGATTCCGGCGGTTGTTTGGATAAGGACTGTTGTCTTGTAGAGCAGGGTAAGCGGTGCGGATATTTTGAAAAGGTGGTATTGCCTACATCGGTGGATTTAGGATTGAAAGAATTGGTCTATTCACTGTATCAAAAGCATGTTGGTATTGCTGAAGATGATCCGCTGATTAATACTGCCAATATCCGGCCTTGTCCTGATTGCGGAGCAGAGCTACGACCACGACATCGATATTGTGACTGGTGCGCCCAAAAAAGAAGATTGCAGGCTTATCGCCAGTCGAGGCAGAGAAAAGCTGGTCGAGGCGCAACAGTTAATTAAAACTGCCCCCAAAATTTTGCACTCTAAACGGTGTTTCGATGCGGTTTAGAAATTGATTTTGAAAATAGGCTATAAATGGTCGAATCTTTGAAATTCGCAACTTAACTGTTGCGCCGAGAATATAAGAATGACTGAGTATGAGTAAAGCGAAAAATGTAAATATTTGGTTCGAAAAGCAGCTAATTTATTCTAAGGCTTTTGCAGAACTCAAAACTGCTAATGCTCATAAAACGCTGGCCTTTTTTTTAACAAAACGACAGTGTGCACCAAAAGGAAAAGGACGTTGGAAAAAATGGGAAATTACGAACAACGGCGAAATTTCTTTTACTTATAAAGAGGCTAAAAAAAAACTTGGTATAAAAAGTGACAAAACTTTCACGAATATCATTGATGAGCTAAGAGATAAGGGCTTTGTCGATATAGCGTCAACAGGTATGGGAGTCCATAAAGTTACGACTCTCTACAGCATAAGTGACCGCTGGAGACTGTATGGAACCCCAGAGTACAAGAAACCAAAGCCACGTCCCAAAGGGCCGATCAATAGAGGTTTTCAAAAAGGCAATCAATATGGCCGGAATTGTAGGAAAAAGAAAAAGTCAACTGTTACGGACTAACATAGCTCAACTGTTGCGGGCTAACATAGCAAAGAGAAAACGAATAATAGCCATGTTAATATAATAACATAGCAAGGAATTGGTAAATGAATTTAATTCATTCTAGAGAAAAGGGTTATGTTTTCAAGCTACCTATTTTGACACTATGTTACCCTGCAACTACGTTCTATAGATTAGCCACACCTACCTGTTTTTTTAAAGGCTGTATAACGATCAAATATGAAAACAACTGATACTAACAATCTGGTGTTCTCAGCTCATGCCGTTCTGCCAGATGGCAATGGAGGGTTTGCGCCCTGCCCTGCATTATTGACAGAGGCTGAGTTGATACTGTTCCTGAGGATACCTGAAATAAGCAAAGCCGACGATTACAGCAACGTTATTGCTAATTTGAAGCGTATGCATGACTTGCCAAGGATACACTTGTGTGGCAAAACACTTTATCCGACACGAGAGGTGATGAAATGGATTACAGAAAAAAGTACCACCGGCAAATAGTGCTTCACGATTCCGGCGTTATGGTTATAATTCTGCTTGGACCAACCCAAGCCTTTCGCCAGCGTCGGAAAGGAGGTTAATTATGGCGAAAAAGCTGGTAAGGCTTAGGACGAGGCCGTCGCGAGACGGCAGCTCTTTCACATATCTTATAGATTACGTCGAAGAAAACGGCAAGAGGCGACAGATTTCACTCGGTCATGCTGACAGGAAGAAAGCCGAGAGGCAACGGGCCCAAAAGGAACGGGAAGTTCGAATGGGAGTAGTTGAGCTTGAATCGATGAGGCTCAGCGATTTCCTTGAGGACAGCCTATCCAGAACAGGCAACCAAATTCGGGAAAGCACCCATGATGAATGTCGATATGCTATGAATCACTTTATTGAAGTGGTTGGTAACATCGACTACCAGCGAATAACACTGACGCACGGAGAACTGTTCCGCCAGAAGTGTCTGGACAAAGGAAATAGCCCCGCAACGGTAACAAAGAAGCTCAGCCACCTCAAGAGGATCTTCCAGCTGGCAGTAAACCGAAAACAGCTTGATGAAAATCCACTGCAGCATATTGCTATGCCGAAAACGACTAAGAAGAAGGTAGAGAAATACACCGCAGACGAATGTGGCCGCATAATCAAAGCTGCCAGAGACAGTCAGACAGATTTGAAGTGGGATATGCTGATTATCACGGCTTTATGTACCGGCATGAGACGAAGTGAACTGCTCAACTGTACCTGGTCGGATATTGACTTTGAGGGCATGACCATGGAGGTTTCACCAAAGAAGAATACCGACTACACATGGGAATGGCTTATCAAAGATACTGACCGAAGGACGTTGCCACTGACAAAGGATGTCGTCCAGATGCTTGTCGACCATCAAGGCCGGCAGCCAGAAGGCTATCCATACGTTTTTGTGCCAGCGGCCAGATATGACTATATCCAGCAGTTAAGGAAACAAGGCAAATGGTCACTCAGAGACGCCAGGCTAAAGGTGGTAAATAATTTTTCACGGAAGTTTGATAAGATCCTGAAAATGGCAAGTGTTAGCAAGCGTAAATTCCACTGTTTCAGGAATACAGCTCTGACAAATTGGTTTGCCAACGGCATGAGCGAACACGATGTTATGACTTTAGCTGGGCACTCAAGTTTTGCAACAACACATGCATTTTATCTGGCTGTGGCGGATGATTTGGTTGACCGTGCAAGGAAGGCTGCTGAGGCATCTTTGAATCCAGATTTGTTGCGCATCTGTTGCGCGCCCCATTTTTCGCCCACCATAAAAAAAGCTGGCAGCCATAACGACTTGCCAGCTAAGAGCTTATCGAATGGGCAGGGGCGGATTTGAACCGCCGACACACGGATTTTCAGTCCGTTGCTCTACCAACTGAGCTACCTGCCCGTAAAGCTTTGACCTCGATTATATCGAGATATAAATTTAACAAAAAAAAATGATATTGCAAGAAAATTAAGCTATACTTTTATCGAATCTGAACGGCAGGAAGATTTACCGAGCACCGGGATTTAAGCAAAAAAATTAGAATTACTGCGCTTTTTTAGAAAAGGAGAGTGCCTATGACCAATGGAGCAGTGGTGGGAGTGACGGGTGCAGCCGGAGCGGCTGCGGCGATTGCTAATGCGTTGAAGGCTATGGGGGCGATTGTCTGCGTTGAGCCACAGGAGTTTCTCGCTATTTTGGAAAGAACCGAAAAACCGCTTGTTGTTCATTCACCCAGCGGATTTTTGACCAAATACAAGTATCTGACAAGCTATAAAGGGCTTGTTTTTTTTACAAAGTCAAAAGATGCTTTGCTAATACCAGCCTCTGTGGAGATAGTAACGGCCAAGAAGATTTGGATACCGCAGATGTAACTACAAAGAGCTTACAAAATAAGAAACCGAAGCAGGATGCGAAGGTTCCCGACGTCTGGCAAAACAGGGACGTTTTGCCTCGGAAATGGCCGGCTTTAGGAGCTTGTCGGGGATTTGAGTCCGATATTCACATCGCAGCGGAATTCTTAATCGGCTGAGTGCAAAAGTACCCGGCAGGATTGTATCGCTCGGGACAGGCCGCGGGTTACAGCGGAGATGTTGTTTAGCTCATCAGGGGTCAATTTATTTTGCGAGGAGCGGTAAATCAATATAAAGCCCAGTGACGGGCCGAATAGGCCCAGCGGAATCGTGACGGCTGAGATTTTGTTTAGACCGATCAAGTTGCCCTGCAGACCCATTGCGAACATATCGTCGAGAGTGCATATTTTGTTTAACTTGCAGATATTGTCCACCCATTCGGACGTGAAGCAATTCTCCGGACGCTGCTTTTCCAGAGTGATTGGGTGGTCACTTTCGAATAAGTGCAATTCGAAGTTGTCCTGTTGACGCAAAAAAAAGGCGATATTTGCATCTGGGATTTGCTCTTTGATGAGTTTGCCGGAGGTATAGAAAAGACTGCTCAAGTCGGTTGTTCCGACGATTGCCTCGTAGAAATTCGCTGTGAAATTGATGGTCTTTAGTTTTTCGATAAAGTACCTCTGTGCTGCGATGAGGTCATTGCAGAGTATATCTATTTTTTTCGCCTGCTTTTTGCGCTCTTTGTTTAGCTTGCTAATAAGCAGACGCAATTTTTGCTGCCGTGTATGGTCCATAAGACCTCGTCTTTCTAATTAAGTTTGGGGGTGGGCTTCCGATTTTAGATTCGGCTTAACAAAAAGAGGCCTTTAAGGGTAGAGAAATATTAAAAGTCTTTTGGCTCGTAGCCCTATAAGTAATTAGCTATCAGTTTTACAGGGGTTAAGGCCGGTTCAGGGGCGTATATCAAAAATAGTTGTCCTTTTATTTATCGGCAGTTTCGGACTTATCGCTGGGGGCAAAATGGGTACCCTGAAGAATTGCCATACGCTGTTATTTTGTTACAAGGTGGAATCTTTATTTCGCTATGAGTCGGTTGGAAAACTCAGCTTGTCCGAAGGATTCGTTCCGGCCCTATTCTCTTCCTTATCGCTCCATCCATCGTTGTCGTCATCAAGGTCGGCATTGTCACCTGTGCCGTCGCCGTCGGTGTCTCGCCATTCTTTTGAATCAAACGGAAAAACGTCCCAGGGAACACACTTCGCCCTGTCCACACCATCGCCGTCTATGTCTAATTCCTCACAATCTGCAATGCCGTTTTTGTTCTCATCATCCCCGACACCGTCGCCGTCGTCATCGGCATCGAGGTTATCACCGATTAAATCCTTGTCCTTGTCCGCCCATTCTTCCGGTTCCAGCGGGAAAGCGTCATCTTCATCGAGCACACCGTCGTTGTCATCATCTTCGTCCAGGTTATTCGCCTTGCCGTCCTTGTCGATGTCGGGCGGCCCATCCGGCGTGATAAGAAGGGCGATGTCCACGGTGAATTCGGGGGCTTCAAAGGTACATTTCCCTGCTGAGACCTCAACGGTTCCGAGAATCGCAGCGTTCTCAGGCGAGTACCAGTATCCTTTTGCACTTTTAGGTACGTCCAGAGTAATCTTCACGCCTTTTACCGGTTTTGTATGGTTGCCGAAGTGATGTAGATAAACGCCAGCCCGCTCTTTAGAGGCCAGGCCGTAGGCTCGGACCGCTTGCGGATTCGAGACCGTCACGGCAATCTCGCGAACATCCTTGTCGAGGCGGTATGCAAAGTCCTGCATAGCCCTTACGTATTCACGTTCCCTGGGGCCAAGCCAGATGTTCATATAGTGGCCGTCTCTGGCATAGCTTGTGTTCCAGAAGATGAACGCAATTTCATTAAAGAAAGCCGTCCAATTGCGGATGCGCATCCGCAAAGCCGAGCGGTTATCCCATACGCCGCCGACTCCAAGCGGACGATTTCGCCTGTCCACGTGATTGCCCTGCTCACCGACGATAACCGGCTTATTGTGCTTTTTCCAGTTCTTAGCACGCGAAGCGGTGATAGCGTCGGATTGGAGCTCATTTTCCCGCTGATACCAATGCGGGGCGTTGATTTCGATACCGGCAAGCTCGGGCCGCTCCCAGCTTGTGGTAACCGGATGATGGTACGGGTCGAGCGACTTTAGATATGGTATTATGATTTCATACCACTGCGTATCGGCCTTTTGCTCGTTGAACAATTCCCAGAAGTCCACATACGCTCCCCATCGGTCAACGCTGTACTTGATGAACCTTTTGACCTTCGCCATATTCGCTTCGCTGTGAGGGTCGTTATTGAAGGCCTTCTGGAACCCGAAGATGCCGTAGAAAATGCTAAAACCATACTTGCGGGCACAGGTCAACAGCTCATCTGTCATTATGCTTTCCTGGGCGAGATATTTCTCGAGGTTGTGATTTAGACCGAATGAGCAGTTCTGCTGGGAGAAGCGGTACAGATTGAATCCACATTGCGAAAAGTACCGGAAATAAACGTCGGCGTTCTGGGGGTTGTTGGACGGCCCTCGCACGAACATCGGCCCATCAGGCAGCGCCGGCAGGTCCTTGCGGTCCGTGCGGAATGGCCCCTCCATTGAACACTGGTCCAGGACCGACCCGGTCCCTGAATTGTCGCCCCAGCAGTCCTGAAGCCCGATGGGGAAATATGGGCTTCCGTCATCGAACACCAATCGAAAGGAATTTGTCGGATGCCGCCTGACAAATCCGGGATTGGGTCTTCGCCCTTTCACACAGAGAAAGGTGCCTTTGCCGGATGCCTTTTGTCCCTTCATATTTGTAAAAGTAAAGTCGTATTTCCATTTGCCTCTCTGTGATGGGGCGAATCGGGCCTTCCATAAATCCTGCTTGTCAAAGTAATAAGTTACTTGCTGCCGCTCTCCTCTGTCGGTCTTTCGCGTGCGGATTTTCGCCTCTGACGAAGCTCCGTAGTGGAATCCGCCGACTCGGAACTGCTCTTTCGAGGGAGAAGTAAAGATAACCTCGATGGTGACGTCGAAGAAGGGATTCGTGTATTTCTTTTCGTGTTTGAAAGTGAGCTCAAACACTTCGTACATTGGTATGGTATTTGTATTTTGAGTGTGTTTTACGTCGAGAAGAGATTTGCTTGAATTCTGGGTCTTGTGCTGTTGTGCGGATTGGCAGAGAGCGGGAATCGCGGCTAAAAGAACCATACCAAATATCAGAGTCATTCTTGATACCATTTTTCTGTCTCCCAATTGAATTACTTGATGTCCCCTCTTCCGGGGATTTTACGGAAGGGATACGTGAGGGATTCTAATACTGTCCCCGAAAATTCACTTTGCTATTGAATTTCCTCCTCTGCCTTCTTGCGCTCGGTGATGTCACGGTCGATGCCCCTGTAACCCAAAAGATTTCCACCTTCGTCAAAAATTGGTACGCCGCTTGTCTCCAGCACCACGTTTCGTCCATCCTTATGAAGGTTCGTGTTCTCCAGCCCGTTAAAGGGTTGCCGGGATTCAACTATATCCTTGAACAAACCGGCTACCCGTTCTGCTTCATCCGGGGGCATTAGGTCGAATGGCGTCTTCCCGATGATTTCCTCCGGCTCATATCCCAATAGGTCCTTAACCTTCGGACTCGAATAGGTGTAGATGCCGTTCTGGTCTATTTCCCACACCCAGTCACTGGTAGCTTCGACCAGAGAACGGAATCGCCGCCTGCTTTCCCTCAGCGCCTCCTCCATCCTCTTGCGTTCGGTGATGTCCCAGAAAATGCCTAATATTCCGATGACATTACCTTGTGCATCTTTGACGGGCGTTTTGACCGTATGGACAATTATTTCCTGCCCTTGCTGGATGTATTTCTCTTCAATATCTTCTGTACCCCCCGATTCCATAATTCTTTTATCGTCTGCTCTGTATTTTTCAGCCAGCTCCTTGGGGAAGAAATCATAATCTGTTTTTCCAACAATTTCCTCGGATTTAATCTTTAAATCCCCGGCGAGATTTTCATTGCAGGACACGTAAACTGAGTTCCTGTCTTTAAGGAATATCTTTTGGGGAAGATTCTCAAGAAGCGTTCTATACTTATTCTCACTCTCCCGCAGCGCATTCTCTGCCCGTTCGCGCCTGGTAATAGCCCGGAAAAACGAAAACAAGAACCTGTCCTGGCCGGTGTCCCAGGGTCCCGGCGTCCCTTCAGCAGTTTCTGTGGGCTCACGACCGTCAAATTTTATTCCGAGCAGTTCGAGCATTTCTCCCGCCCGTTTAAGCTGCGTAATATCCATCCCAATGTCCCATGCAGCCCAGCCCGGAATTGGGAATTGGTCGGATATGTTAGACCATAATACTGTTTTGACGGTGCCGTCCTTGCATATCATTTTCCCTTCCCAGTGTCGATATTTGTCGCCCCGTTTGTTCGCTTCTCTCATCATACGCTCGCGGTAGGTGGCATCCGGATACAACAGTTCCATCGCTTTCGGATTGCCGATGATTTCCTCAGCGCTATAGCCGCTGACCCCTTCACACTCGTGGTTCCAGACAATAATGTTGCCGGTTGAATCAAAGGCATCTATCATGACCGGCATGTTCTCAAGGAGAGAGCGAAGTCTTTCCCCCTTTTTTTCCAGCGATTCCCCTTTCTTTTTCAGGTCGACTTTTGCCTGTTCAAACTCTGTAAGACGGCGGCGCAGCGCATCCACCTCTTGCAGTAATTCCGCCTTGGTCTTTTCGTCATCTCGCATTATTTTCGACACTCACTTGATAAACGTGTATTTTCCCTTGCTCCGTTACTGTTTGGGGCAATACCGTAAATGCTTCGGCTTGGGTCGGATTAGCCGCCGTAATCAGCATTTAGGTATAACATATATAAAATAGCAGATTTGGCCGGAACAATCAAGACAAAATTTTTAACGCCGACCACCGCAGAATGCTCTATATCACGCACAAGGGTAATGTTACGGTCGTGGCTTCTTGTTCTAAACGAGAAGATATAGCAAGGATGACCTGAATATATCGTCGAAGAAAAACTTCAAAACCCCGGCACAATCAGGCCGCCGCTGAACTTTCGTGCTCAGCCGCTGTGTTTGCTCTTATGCGCGGTCCTCTCTGTCAGCTCCTTCATTGCCTCGCACTGGATATCCTTACCGTAGAGATTACCCTGATTTATCGCGTACACCTTGAGCGCACTGCTGTTCGCCTCGTTCAGTTGGTCCCTGCGAAGCAGTTCATTAAAATTAAGCTTCCGCATCGCCACGTCGTTTTCATCGCCGCCTTTGGTATTCTCAACAACGCTCAACAGGAAATCCAGCCCTAACAGCTCCATACCGCTGTGCAAATCTTTCCCTCTTTCCTTCGCCGGCGTATCCTTTAGCTCTTTGAGAGGTGTACTGATAAATTCCTTGGGTTCATCGACGTGGGTCTCCATTGCCGGAACCAAGGACGGTGATTTTGCTTCTCCCACCGGTTTTGAGATATGAAGTCGTATCTCTTGTATTTTGGTCACGGGTTTCCGGGTAACGGCTTTGCGACGGGCAATATCTCTGGGGCTCGGCTGGATTTGCCAGCGCCATCGGCGTTGAGTGCCTGGGTTGCCGATGTCCTCAGGGTAGTCCTGCTGCTGGTCTTTGAACTTCTTTGCTCTTGTTTTGATGAGACTGTATATCCCCCAGGAAGCCGCCAGCATCACCAGGACCAGTATTTGTATCCAGACAGTATCCTCCCCCTTGCTATTGCCGGCAGCCAGGATTGTTTGTATTAGAAGGCCGTTCATAGTTCTTTCTTATGGCCTCCCTGGATATTTACTGTGCTTGAATCGAATGCTTCCAGTGACCAGCTATTTCGCCGGAGGTGCCGGTGCAGGTAGGTCGGGTCGCAGCGGCGTAGTAGCCGCCGGAATATGGCCTGAATTTATCGGCGCAGAAAAACTTCAAAACTCCGGCACAATCAGGCCGCTACTGAACCTCCGTGCTCAACTGCTGCGTTTACTCTTGTGCGTGGTCCTCGTTGTCAGCTCCTTCATTGCCTCGCACTGGATGTCCTTACCGTAAAGTTTACCCTCATTTATCACGTACACCGCGAGCGAATGGCTGTCGGCCTCGCTCAGTTGGTCCCGGCGAAGCAGCTCATTAAAATTAAGCTTTCGCATCGTCACATCGTTTTCATCATCGCCTTTGGTATCCTCAACGATGCTCAACAGGAAATCCAGCTCTAACAGTTCCATACCGCTGTGCAAATCTTTCCCTCTTTCCCTGGCCGACTCATCTTTCGGCTTCTCCTCGCCGGCCGTCTCAGAAGTGCCTTTGCCTGATGACCGCATCTCGACAACTTTACCCGGTCCTGCTCTTTTCGTCTTTTCGCTTGTACTATTCCAAGCCATCCTTTGTACCTCCAATCTCAATAAAAAACCTGACTACCTGATTTTAGCAATTCCATTAACATCCGCTGTATATCGTCAGCGAACTTGTTAAAAGCAACGCCGTTATATAGTTATTTTCCTTGCCAATCAAGTATATTTCTTGCGAAACATTGCTTTTTATTGTATCTTCAGACCTGCTAATAGCTTGTATCAGTCGGCGGATTCAGGTATTATAGCCGGAAATACGCTTGGCGCCGTAACTGTGCCGAGGTTATCTGGGAAATCTCAGTTAATACCGTTAATAGTGGGGATATTTGAACGAACATCTATGTAGGTAATTTGTCACCGGACACATCCGAAGATAAGCTGCGAAAATTGTTTGAGCAATATGGCAGGGTCGCTTCGATAAACATCATCAAGGACAAATTCAGTGGCCGACCGCTGGGATTTGGATTTGTCAAAATGCCGGCACTCAAAGAAGCTCAGCAGGCCATAAGTGCCTTGAACAGAAGGAAAATCAATAAGAGGGTGGTTATGGTCAGCGAAACTAAAGCTACGACCGAACGCAGGAGTTCCGTCAGAAAATAATAACGAAGGGAGTCCGCCGGCAAAATCGGCGGATGAGCTTTCTTACGCTGATGAAAACTGCTCGGAATTGTCAGTAGAAGCGACATCATCCGGGCCATTCTAAAGCTTAAACATCAGCAAGCTTCCGATTGAAAATCAGTAGGCCGATTCTGCGAAGGAGAAGGTGGACCATAATGCAACAGGCATTGCCCAGAGCAAAGGTTTTGGTGGCCGGGGCAATGCTGATTCTGGTTTTTTCGGCAGGATTATTGGAGGCGGCCCGGACTTATACTAATCCGGTCATATCAGAAATCGGGCCAGCCGACCCAACCGCTATTTTTTATGAAGGTAAGTATTATCTGTACCCGACCGGAGATAACAGAAGCTACCATGTTTACACATCCGATGATTTAGTAAACTGGACAAAGGGCCGCAGGGTTTTCAGCCCTGGTGGAACCAACGTTTGGGCCCCTGACGTCTTCTATAACTCCTCGGACGCCAAGTTCTATCTATACTACACTGCTAACTGGAAAATCGGTGTTGCTGTCGCGGACAAGCCGGACCAGACCTTCAAGGACAAGGGTATTTTCATTAACGGTGCAATAGATGCACATATGTTTCAAGACAGCGATAGCCGGTACTACCTATACTTTGTTAAAACCGGTTTCGAAATACACGTCCAAAAGATGACTGACCCATTGCAATTGACTTCAAATTCGACATTGATTATTAAACCGACTGAATCATGGGAAGGAAAAGTTACAGAAGGACCCTGGATGGTTAAACATAACAATATCTATTACCTGCTCTATTCAGGATATGGGGCCAATACTAAACATTATGCCGTTGGTTATGCAACTGCGAATAATCCCATGGGGCCTTTTACTAAATATCCGGGGAATCCCATTATCAAAGAAAGCAGTGGGATATATGGACCTGGGCATGGTTCTGTGACCAGGGACTCTGCCGGCAACTTGTGGCACGTCTACCATCAGAAAAAGGGGCCGGCTATTGGATGGGACCGATTCATTTGTATTGACCCGTTATGGTTTGACCCCAATGACGTTTTGCACGGTAAAGTCACAAGAGCAAAGCCACAACCAGCCCCGATTATTACGGCCAAACCAAAGCCCCGTTATTGACCTTTGAATTACTAATGAAACTTGGGTGGCACCCTCTTGTGCTTCGCAGCGAAGCGCTGCTTCGCAGAGTAGTACAAACTTGTTTGGGGGTGGTGACAATACCTTATTCGAGTATTTGAAGTAATTGTTCGTTTCATTTGTTCTTCAAATTTCAATAGATATCCGCAGAAGCTCTGGCACCTTACTTCTAAGGGGGCAAGCCGGGCAGGAAGAATAGGAGGGGTTTGGCCTATAACGATTGCTTGGCCTGCAGATTTTCAATAGAAGTCTATTCACGACGCGCGTTTTTGCGAGCTTTCCTTTTTGGCTGTCCTCGACCCCCTCTGGCGTCCTGTTCGGCCATAAATTTCTTCAGCACCTCCGGTGATTTGCGGTTCCGGAGCGCCTCCAGTGCCGCATCATTCGTGCGCCTCATCCACTCAAGCAGTTCCTTCCGCATCATTTCGACCTCTTTTCTGTGCTTGGGGTCATTGATGAGGTTATGCAGAGCATCAGGGTCATTTTCGAAATCATAAAACTCTTCTACAACTCTATATTGGAAAAGCCGAACACGGGCGGCGACCTGAGGATTGGTTTCTGCGGCAGCCCGCATAGCCTTAAACGTCAAGCCTGACTGCGATTCGTTCTTAAAGACCCTTTTGCCGTCCGACCAGGGATTGAAGATGTATCCAAACCTGTGGTTCTGAATACAACGCATCGGATAACGTTTTCTCGCTGATGTCTGATGGAATTGCGTGAATACCTTGTCGCGTCCCGCTTGTTTATGCCCGAGCAAAACCGGTAGAAATGAAAAACCGTCCATGCCTTTGAGCTGAGGTAATCCAGCCGCGTCAAGTACAGTGGGCATAAAATCAATCGCCGAGATAAAGTGTTGCTTGTCCACACTGCCGGGCTTGACCTTGCCCGGCCAACTAACGATCCACGGCGTACGCGTGCTGTGCAGGTAGCAGTTGGTCTTGGAAAACGGCAGCGCCATACCGTTATCAGAGAGAAACATTGTTAAAGTGTTTTTTCCCTGGCCTGATTTCCGCAGAGCGCGCATTACCGCCCCCACGGTATCGTCGCATCGGCGGACCGAGCTGTAATACTGTGCAATTTCCTTGCGTATCTCCGGCAGGTCAGGCAGGAAGCCCGGAACCTGGACTTCCTCACTCTGGTACACGCGCGAAGGCGCTGGAATATCCTTGAGCACTTTCGCAAATCTGCTTTGCTTCTGGGAGCTGTCGTGAAATGGCCGATGCGGGTCGTGCGAATTGGCCATTAGGAAAAATGGCCGACGTTCGCTTGCAGCTCGCTTAAAAAAGTCTTTGGCAAATCTGTAATACAGCTTCGGGTCGCGGCCCCGGCCTAATTCTCCGGCGTTTTTGACTACGTCCCACTTGAACTTATTAGCAGGTGCCAAGTGTGTGACTTTGCCCAGGATGCCGTTAAGGTAGCCAGCCTCGTGCAGTTTCTCCTGCAGCGTTGGTACGCTGGTATCAATGGGCTCAAAGCCCTCGGCTCCATTACGATGCGGATAACGGCCGGTCATTAGCACCGCCCGGCACGGCTGACAAACTGCTATGGTGATATGGGCATAGTGAAAACGCATACCCTCGGAAGTTAGGCGGTCGATATTTGGTGTAATATCGGGTGTCCGCCCCCCAAAGCAGCCTGGCGCATCCCAGTTCATATCGTCCGCCGTTATCAGGAGAATGTTCGGTCGTCTCATTTCCTTATCGGCTGCAATTACTTCCACGCAATCAAACTTTGCCAGCGCGGCTCCCAGACCCACTGCTCGTAAGAACTCCCGACGTGTGATAAGAGCGGTGTTCATCTCGCTTTTCCTCCTTTTCCATGTTCTTATATAACTTTACTCCCAACAAAGCCGAGAAGTAATTGCTTTACTGTATATCATAAAAGTAACCTATTATGCATACTCTATGTGTGCCGGCATCGCCGCTCTTTACGAGCTTCAACGTTTCATTTGCATTCACCACGACACACCTGTCGGGAAAATCTGCAAGACAGGTACTAAAAACATATAAGTCCGCAAAAAGATTGTCGTCCACAGTTAAATCGTCATACTGGTCTGTCCAGGCCGCCTTCAATAAGACGAATCGTTTGCCTGTTGGGACAGTAAGAAGTGTTTCGGCGGAATTTGCACCTTCAAATTCAAAGCTCTGAATATAGCCTTCTCTTTCAGCAATCCCGCTTGAAGCAACGTTATAGATGTCATCAAGTGTCTTCATCGTGGGCGCTGGTGGAGAAGACGGCTCTAAATTGCCAGCTTTTGCCAGCAGAGCATACCCCAATAATCCGACTAATAGAAGTAAGACCACTACCAAATTTGTGTTTACATTTTTCTTTTCCATTTTTATTCCTTTCAAAAAATTACAGTTTCTTTCTCAACATCACCGCACACAAGCCGAGCGGCAAAAACGTGGCTGGTTCAGGTTATTGCAAACAGGCCTCCGGTGGGTCAACGTCGTCGTCAAGGTCGAAATCACCGGAGCCTTTTTCCTGAGATTCGTAAGCGCCTCGATCAGTAGCTGTGCTATTGTACGGAACAGGTTTTCTCCAATAGTCTAATCCGCCGTTCTCAGCTATCGTCATACCCGAATCAATGCACGGTGAATCCGACCGCAGTTTGTATCCATCTACTGTGTTTATGGATATGCCGCCGCTGCCGGGACCAATAAGCCTCGGGTCGCTTGTGATCTTATAGGAATCGTCTGGCTCGTTTGATGGATGATTGCCGTAGAAAACATTGTAAGAAAAGACATTGCCGGTGCTGGAGCCGAAACTGTAATTACCGCTGCCGAGGTTATAAAGAATATTGTTGTAATAGCGCGTGCGGGCCGGCCAGGCGCCATTCCAGCTCCTATGCCAAATGACTCTCGAAGATGTTGCAGGTCCAAGGTAAATCGTGTTATTGTATATTAGGGTATTTGTGGTTTGGCCTGAGATTCTAAATACATTTCCGCCGTCGTTTTGGCTTATGTTATATCTTACAATCGTGCCGTCATTAAACCGCGTGCTGCCCCCCTTACAACAAACCACCATAAACCCGCGGCCGTTGTCGTGGCTGTAGTTGTACTGGAAAATGGAGTTCTTGCACCGGTAGTCACTGTCAAAACCGCTGGCGTCATTATCGCCCGGATTATATACTGTCAGATATGCCTCGTTATACTGTACGATGGTGTTGTCGCAGTTAAACGGAAACATAGCATTTCCGCTGCCTTTCAGCGAGCACCGCTTGAAGACGTTATGCTCTATTAAAGCGCCATCACAGACCCTGACAATCAGTCCGTTATTGCCGGCCCTTTCTATTACATTGTTTCTTATCACAACGTTCGTACTTGGATACCAATCAGTGTTGGTAGTAAAAGTGCGAGTGTCCCACGAAGAGTGGTTGCTGATACCTGTTCGGTCAACATCATAAATATGACAGCCGTCTATTAGAAAGTCGTCAAATTTGGTCTGTCTTGAACTACCTTTGATTTCAAAGAATATACCGCCGTTGTCTTTATCTCCCAGGTCACCGTTAATATCGTGGATGACAAGATTGACCAAATGTATGTGGTGAACAGTGCCGTAATCTTTAGCTTTAACGTAGACTCCTCTTTTAAGGTTTGTGTCACCCTTCAAATAGTTAGTGATTTCAAGGTTTTTTATTTCCCAGTATTGTTGATTGTAGAGATAGACCACGTTGGTCACGAGCCCGTGGCCGTTAAGCAAAGGCGGCGCACCGTCCCCGTATTTGTCAATAATTATGGGCATTCCATCGGAGCCGCTGCCTTTTGGCCAGAGCTGTCCCGTCCAGGTGCCGCCCGCCTTGAAGAGTATCTCATCGCCCGCCTGGAATGTTGTGGCATTGACTTTGCTTAGGCTTTGCCAGGCGGAGCCGAGACTGGTGCCGCTATTACTGTCATTGCCGCTTACCGAGTCAACATAATACGTTGCCGCCGGGGCCTGGCCGCTCCCGACTAAGAAAACCAGGGTTAATACTGCCAAAACAATTGTTTTCATCATCTCTAAGCTCAAAAAATCATATCGCACCCTGTGCACAGCGCTACCTTCTCATAAAATTTCCCGGAATAGGTGTGATAGACCTGCATTTATCGTCACCTTCCTGCCCTTAGCAAACCGGCCAAAGGCGATACGATTATACCCTCTCTTCGCTGCAAGGCAACCAAAAACAGAGCAAATTCGTATAATTCGCGGCTGAATTAGTCTTGAGTCTTGTGTCTTGAGTTTAACTCGTGTCTTGGTGGCAAAAAATACGCAATTTATTTGCACGGCAAATGAATTGTTACCGTCGTTCCCTTGCCGGGCTCGCTTGTTATCTCCAGCGAACCTTTGTTCAATTGTATGAGCCGGGCGGCGTGGGCAAGACCCATTCCGCGTTTTCGCCCTGCGGGCTTGGCCGAGAAGAGCGGCTGTGTCGCTTTTTGCAGTGTCTCAGCGTCCATCCCGCAGCCGAGGTCGTTGATTTGCAGTTTCACAAAGTTACCGCCCTCGGCATCAGCGGTAACCTTTATGGGGCCGAGACCGCCGGTGTAGGATTCAATAGCATTGGAAAGGACGTTTGCAATCGCTGATACAATCTGGCCTGAATCCACGAAAACGCTTTTGACATCCTCGGCAACTTCGATTTGGATATTGATATGTTCTACGCCTGTCTTTTGGCTGGTTAATTGTACAGCTTCATCGAGCATCTGTTTGATATTTGTCTCGGCCGGCCTGGGCTCCGGCGGATGGGAAAAGCTCATCAGGTCCTCGATAATCGCAGATATTTCGCCGGTGTTTTCCTGGATTTGTTTCAGGATTCGTTTTTTTTCCGGGTCGGTTTCGGCCTCGTCGAGTAATTGCGCTCGGCCGGATATGACCGAGAGGGGGTTATTTAATTCGTGTGCTGCTCCTGCTGCCATCTCAGCCAGGGCGTTTAGAGAGCTATCTGCCGCAATCCGGGGTTGGGCCTCCCTGGGTTTTGAAAGAAGCTGCGCAAACTGCTCGGCAAAATGCTGCTGGTTTGCGGATGTGAAAGCCATATCTAAAACAGCCCCGGCAATGGAAGTAGCTGTTTGGAACTTTTCCTCGAACAGTTCTGCGTCTCCCGGATAACGAAGCTCGAAAACAATTGCACCGACCGCTTTGCCGTTCGATAGTAGTGGCAGCAATTTAGTTTGGTTAAGGTCAAAGTCAACGTCTAATTGCTCGAACAGCCAGTCGATGTAATCGTGGGCATCTAAAATTGCAAAGCTGTTTGCTATCGTTTCTGGTATGGCCGGTGTCCCCGCGGGGGCGTTTAATATGACCGTTTTGCTTTGCGATAGCTTTTCTACAACGACGGCTTCGAGAAATTGCGGCCCGGCCGGAGGAACTAAATACAGACAAACCATACCTGTTTGATAAAACTTTTGCCAGCGCACAGCAAAGTTTTCTGCTATATCGATGGCTTCCGTCGTCGAATTTATACTCAGCAGAAATTCTGTCGTAAAGTCTAAATGGCTCGAAGCAGTTTGCAACCGGCGATTTTCGAGCGACAACTTTGTGTGCTCCTGTGCTAACCGGGCGGCGGCAGTGTGAGCAACGTCGCAATAGCTCGCCACGGCGTTTGGTAAATCCAGGCCCAGAACTTTGGATTTTTGCCTGACTGTTTCGGGCAGGTTCCGGCGAATTTGTCCTAATTGCTCAGGTGTAATCGCAAGTGACTGCGCTATTTTCTCTGCCGGCTCGGGTGAATCGTAGCTGCCGGACTGGCCGATGCTGCATTCGCGCGCTACAGAGTCGGCTAACTGCACGACTTGAGCTATCCTTGCTTCAGGCGTAGTTTGAGAAATTGTCCCCGTCTCACTGTGATGAAGCCAGATGGCAAGGGTGATTTGATTTGGCAGGTGCCACTTTTGAGACAGACGTTTGCCGAGTATTGTATGGTCGGTGCCGAGGTGTTTTTGCTCGATGGCACAGGCGCTGGCTTTTGTTGATTTCGCTTCTTCGACAATACGGGCAAGACTTTTCGGCATTGCCTCTTCGAGTGCAAGTTTTCCGATATCGTGCAGCAGCCCCGCAGAAAAAGCCAGCTGCGAATCCATTTGCGGTGATATGATTTCAGCGATATCTTTAGAACAGCAGGCGACCGCAAGAGCGTGTTGTATAAGGTCTTTTCTGAGCGGGATTCTGTCGTTGTCGTGGTCGAAGGCCTGGAAAACTTTAACGGATAAAACGGCATCGCGAACGAGGTGCGCAGGCAGTTTATCAAGCGCCCGGCGAAGCGAAAATTTCTCATCAAGCAAGCTCACGCCTTGCTGATGGATGAGTGAAAGAATCTTGGCTGTAAGGGCCGGGTCTGATTCGATAATATCAGCTATGGCTGAGGGTGAGAATTGGGGTTGCAGCAGCCTGGAAAAAAATTGTGCTGCAACCGAGGGTAAGGTCGAAAGTGAATCGAGCTGGCGAATAACAAGCTCTACCTGGCGGGCAGTCGTTGGGTCAGCTTTTTTATCCGGCATTTATATATTCTCGTATTTAGTTGTTGCTATTTGGAAACCATCTCAAAACACGAAACGTCATTGCGAGCCCCATAAGACGAACGGCCAACTTGCGGAGCAAGCGAAGCGAAGCAATCCATTCATTATTCACTAACGACTATTTACTAATTTATTTTATTTGTAAAACAGTAGCGATTTTGTCGGTAAGTTCAACGATGTCAAACGGCTTTCTTATGAAATCTTCGGCACCGGATTTTAGCAGCTGGTCGATCTCATCCTGTTTTACGACGCCGCTTACGATAATAATTTTGATGTTTTCGAATTCGGGATTCTTTCTTATCGTCTGGCAAACGACGCTGCCGTTGACATCGGGCAGCATATAGTCGAGTAATATCAGGTCGGGCCGGAACTGCTCGGTCGATATTCCTGCGTCGTAGCCGCTGGATGCGGTTTTGGTTTCGAATCTGCCATCGCGGACGAGGACGTCGACAATAAGCTCGACTATTTCAGCATCGTCATCGACGATAAGGACTTTCTTTTTGCCGGACTCGAGCTTGTCGAGAGGGATATTGTTTTCCTTCATAAATTTGATCAGACTCTGGCGTGGAATTCGTCGGAATCTTGAGCCGGGAACGCGAAATCCTTCAAGCCGACCGGCATCAAAACATCGAATGATTGTCTGCTGGCTTATCTTGCAAACTTCGGCGGCTTCGCCGGTGGTAAATAAATCCTTCATTTTATCCATCCCTCTTTTTTGGCCAAATCTTTTTGTACAAGGCCTCTCCAAATTGCCTTTTTATCCTAATTTAACTATCGGACGTTGGAGTTGTCAAGGATAAAAAAATATTGAAAAACCCGATTTATAGTTACGAAAGAGTAGATTTTATCAGTCCTTGGGGGAATTAGAGGGGATTTAACGGGGTTTTGGCGGGTTTGGTACTTAAGAAAAAAGGGCTGAAAAAGACATTTTGTTTTGAGCTGAGCGGGGATTTTGGGTGCTTAAGAGAGGCAATCTGGCGGATTTGGGTAAGAGAAAAATTGGGTTTGATTGGGTTTGTTTTCCCGGAGCCGGAAGGCGTGGTTTATTTTCATAATCCTTTGTTGAATAGAAGTTTAAATTCATTTTGTCTATTTTAAAATTGGGTTCGTTTTGGGTTTGTTTTGGGTTTGTTTTTCATTGTCCGAAGAGGTGTAAAATTTCCGTAAATCTTTTTTATATAAAGGGTTAGGTTTGTTTTGGCCCTTATCAAAATTGGGTTTGTTTTGCATAAAAAGGTGCGATTTGTAGAGCGTTCTCTACAGTTGTAGAGGACAATTTCGTGAAGCGTGAAGCGTATAGCGTTGGGCCGGTTGGCGCGGATACCTATGGCACAAGTACCTATGGCATAAATTTGGGCTTCGGTAGCCATAAGGAACTGCTCCTTTGTTATTGGTAATTGGTGAATTAGTTAATTGGCGACGTGAATTTCAAATCTCAAATCTCAAATTGTACTGTCTCTCTACTATTGGGCGAACATGCACGTTTGAGTCGAAATTTGGTGTTATTTTGACAGGATTGACAGAGATAAGAGGTTGTCAGAAAAGGAGTAAAAAATTTTTGCAAAATTGCGATTTTAGGTTCCAACTACCTGCACTTTTGGTCGAAAAACCGCAAAAATCTTGCCTAAATTAACACAAAAAAGAATATTACCGCAGAGAACGCAGAGATTATTAAATTTAACCACGAAGACACGAAGGCATAAAGACACGAAGAAGATTGAATTATTAACCACAGATTTCACAGATTTCAGGATTTTTTAGACGCAGATTTTGGTTCGTATTGCGTATGTCGTATATCGTATGTCGTTAGAGGAATTTATTAGACGCAGATTTGTTTCGTATTGCGTATGTCGTATTGCGTAAGGTAGGGCTTAGGGGTAAAATGGATTGGCAAATTGGGCGCACTGGTGCTGACCGTCTGCGGAAGGCGATTTTTGTTGAAGTGGGAAGCCGAGTTGGGTATTTTAGGCTGACCAAGTTCTTAGGGAGACTATTGGTACTATGCCTAAACTGCTGGAATTAACTCACAAACACCTGGGTTGGCCAGCCAGACAAGATATAATGAGGCCTAAGGGGGCTGGCCCTCGGGTTATTGCCGAGTTGGCAAAGCGGAAGCTGGAAACGGCCATTAGGCGAGAAGGTGTCAATGTTAATGTCGGTGTGTTAGCGGCCAACCCTGGGTCCAATAAGACGGAAGATCCGCTGGCGGTGGTTTGTGATTTTGCTAATCCTGTTCGTGAAGATGTTCTGCGCGAGACGCACAGGTTAGCGTGGAGCTTTTCTCGCTCACCGATGTTGGTCACGGTCGAACCGAGCTTGGTCAGGGTCTGGACTTGTTGGAAGCGGCCATTAGAACCACATGAAGATCTTCGGAAATTATGCGTGGAACGGTTGGAGGGAGATTTGTTTGAGGAATGGTCGTTATCCGTACAAGCGGCGAAGGCGCTACAATGGGTCGAACTGGCTTCAGGAAGTTTCTTCAGAAATCGGGCATATTCGAAATACTTTCATCGGGATCAACGCGCGGACCAGTTAATGCTTGAGGACTTGAGGGGACTTCGGGAGCGACTTCTGGCTATGAGCTTGCCGCAAGATATCTGCCACGATTTGCTTGCAAGAGTAATCTTCATAGAGTTCTTATTTCAGCGAAAGGACTCTCAAGGGAACGCTGCGCTAAATGAAAAGGTTCTCGAAAGACTTCACGAGAAGAGCGTTTTATCGAAACTGCATACAGATTTGGCGAGCATTTTGCAAAGTCACGGGGAGACTTATCGATTCTTTCGAGAACTCAACGACAGGTTTAATGGAGACCTGTTTCCGGGTAAGGGTGAAACTGCCAAGGATAGAGAGGATGAGTGGAAGGCGGAGATGGAGAAAGTCAAGGGCAGGCATTTGAATATGCTGGCAGAATTCGTGCGGGGTGAGATGGACATGGCGACAGGGCAGCGTTGCTTGTGGAAGAAGTATGCTTTCGATGTTATTCCCCTTGAATTTATCAGCAGCATCTACGAGGAGTTTGTCAGCGGGAAGAAAGATGAAAAAACGGCGGCGGGCGGCGCGGTCAAGCCGACAGGGATTCACTATACTCCCGGACATGTGGTTGATCTAATACTTGATGAAGTACTTCCTTGGGACAGTCGGAAATGGGATGTTAAAATCTTAGATCCCGCATGTGGGTCGGGGATATTCTTGGTGAAAGCATATCAACGTTTAGTTCATAGGTGGAAGAAAGGGCGCGGCAAACCTGGTGTTGGAGATTTAAGGAGTTTATTAATAAATAATCTGTTTGGGGTTGATAAAGACCACGATGCTGTGCGGGTTGCCTCTTTCAGCCTCTATCTTGCCATGTGTGATGAGATTGACCCAAAGCTAGTTTGGCAAAAAAAGGTGTGGTTTCCCCGCCTTCGAGAGAAAAGCTTGATTGAATCTGATTTTTTTGCAGAAAATCGAAGAGGCTTTCTTACGAACGTGAACAAGGAAACTTATGATTTGGTTATTGGTAACGCTCCTTGGGGTAAAGGGACTGAGACTGAATATGCGCGCCGGTGGGCAAAAAGGGACCCGCAAACCCTATGGCTTATTCCCAATCAAAACATTGGACCTTTGTTTATGGTCAAGGCTGCTGCCTTGACCAAGAGAATTGGTCGAATCGTAATGTTGCAACCTGCAGGTGTTATGCTTTTTAATAGAGAGTCGACGGCAGTAAAGTTCCGTAAAAAATTCTTTGAGACATATAAGGTAGAAAAAATAGTCAATCTTTCGGCCTTGAGATTTGTACTCTTCCCAAGGGCAATATCACCAGCCTGCATTGTCAAGATGGCCCCAACAAAACCTGAAGGCGAGCCTATCATTCACGTGCATCCGAAGCGGTCTCATACAGAAGAAGAAAGATATAGAATAATAATTGAGCCCTACGACGAGAGCGAAGTCTGGCCAAATGAAGCAGCCCAAGACCCTATTGTTTGGACAGCCTTGGCGTGGGGTGGCCGACGTGACCTTGCGATTATGCGACGGTTGTGTAAGGAAAATAACTTTGAAAAGCTTGAGCGGGAGGGTATAGTTAAAACAAGACGGGGTATTGGCCGTGGGAAGAAAGTCGAGCGCCAAGATGAAATTGTTGGTATGCCTATCTTGGATTCTAAAACTTTCCCAAAGGGTACGTTAATGTACCTTGACGCCACGCAGCTTCACCTTAATAAGGATCCATTCCTATATCAGGGTCATTCTAAAGATCTCAGCGCATTCAAGCTTCCGCAAATGATTTTGAAGCTAGGCTGGCGCAAGGACGATGCAGGGAGATTTAAGGCCGCACTTGTCAAATCCAATGATAAACTTGGCCCCATGGTTTGCTCCTCAATATATATAAGTGTGCATGCTCCAATTGAGTATGAGTATCTACTTGAATCGGCTTGTCTTAGCTTGAATAGTATTCTTGCTGTCTATTTTTCGCTTCTATCAAGTGGTCGATTTGCCTTCTATAGACCATCTCAGAATAAGGAGAACCTGTTACGCATCCCCATTCCAAAGTGCAAGCGAGGTGTGTTGAAAGAGATTGAGAGAATTGAGGATGTGGATCTGCACGTGAGACAACTTTTTGGCTTCAAAGATGCAGAATGGGTTTTAGTCGAGGACTTATTTAATTATACACTTCAAGATTTCAAGGGAGGGATGAATTCACCCGGGCGCCAACCAACACGTGCCGCTGAAGGGGAACGAGAAGAGAGAGTATTAATGGAGTACTGTGACTATTTTACGCGTGTTCTCCGGGCCGGATTTGGAGAGGACAAGCAGGTATCCGCAACTATTTTTACTGAAGGCAGCGAGGGCTTTCTGCCTGTACGTTTGGTTGGCATACACCTTGAGACGACGGGGAAACCTTTTGTTAGAGTGGAGGCGATTGATTCACCGCAATTAATCGAACGGTTGGAAAAGCTGAACAGGAAATATCTGGAGTCTCCTGACAGGGCAGGACATGGCGGAATCTTCTATCAGCGCGTGGCGCGGGTATATGATACCGCGCCCATAGGGGGAAGGCAGGTTCCGACAGTTTTTATTGTTAAGCCGGATCAGGTTCGTTACTGGACGAGGTCTATGGCTATGAGAGATGCGGATGAAATAGCGGGAGATATTATGCTTTGGCGCGAAGGATCAGGATCCAAGTAAAATGTTGAGGGAGAGATAATTGGTCGCGAGGCAAACCTATTCAGAAAGGCGCTGGCCGGATACGGCGGAATTTAATTCGGTATTATGTGCTTGGAAAGCTGCCGGCTCGGTAATACTTTTGGGTTTCGTATGGAAGGCGTATGATGGTTTTTGTGCGGAATGTTTATCGCAGGTTGATTGCAGCGAGGATGATGGAGATTTGGAGAGAGATATAACGCAACTCCTTGAATCAAAGATTCGTGAAGTCATGACTGGATTTGAGCCTTTTGACGTTCAGCACGGGCCTTATGAACATGAGAGTTGGCTTGGACCGCCCGCTCAGCCTCCTCAATATGACATCGCATTCAAGTTACGGTGCAATCTAAGAGTAATGTGGCCTTTGGAGGCAAAGGTGTTGAGAACAGACGGGACTGTGGCAAAGTACATTCACGAAATCCAAGATAATTTCCTGACATGTCGATATTCACCTTTTTCCAGCGAGGCAGCTATGGTTGGGTACCTCTTGTCGGGTAATTCTGAGACGGTATTTGGCAATATTGCTGAGAAGGGCGGCTGGAATCTTAGCCCCCACGTTCATTTTTCTGATCGCGACCACAGGACATCCGAGCATGAACGCAAAATTCCAGAGGGAAAGTCATACCCTATTCAGTTTCGCTGCCACCACCTAGTTCTTCGACTTCAGCCTGTGTGAGGGTTTGGATGATAGGAGCAGGAGTATCGGGCTCAGAACTACAAAACCGGAACATTGGTGATCAAGATTGCTGCGCATCGCTTCGCGATGCTCGCAATGACGATTTTTGAATCAGATTCCTCGACTTCGCTTTGCTGCGCTCGGAATGACAAAGCGAGATTCCTCTACTTCGGTCGGGATTGGCAAATTTCAACTGGCAATTTTGGTTTGATGTTATTTGGGGTTTTGGTTATAATTGATGGCCACCCTGTTATTAGGCGGGCAGGTAGGGATAATAGGACAATCAGTTGGAAGGAGCTGGATTATGAGAAGAGATAACGAGATTAGCCGTCGGGGGTTTTTGAAAAAGACGGCGGGTGCGGCTGTGGGGGCGATGAGCTTTCCGTATATAGTTTCATCATCAGCGCTGGGTAAGGCAGGTAACGTAGCTGCGAGCAATCGTATTACAATGGGCTTTATCGGCACAGGCGGCCGAGGAGGGGCATTGCTGAGTAATTTTATGCACCTGGCGGATGCACAGGTGATGGCGGTTTGCGATGTGAAACGTCCGAATCGAGATAGGGCCCTGCAGCGAGTGGATAAGCACTACGGCAAAAAAGTATGCACTGCGTACACTGATTTCCGCGAGCTTTGCGGACGCGACGATATAGACGCGGTTGTGGTTGCTTCCACGGACCACTGGCACGTGCTGCACGCGCTGGAGGCGGTGCGGTCAGGCAAGGATGTATATTGTGAAAAGCCGTTGGGGATGAGCGTTGAGCAGGGACAGGTGCTGCGCAAAGAGGTTAATCGGTACAATCGGGTGTTTCAGTTCGGCACGCAGGAGCGGTCGAGTCGGAATTCCCGTTTTGCCTGTGAGATGGTTCGGAGCGGCAGGGTCGGTAAGATTCGAAAAATCACGGTTGCTTCGCGGTACAGCATAGTCAGCGAGAACTTTCCGGCGATGCCGGTTCCTGATTCGATCGATTATGACCTCTGGCTTGGGCCTGCGCCGTGGGCACCCTATCATCCGAACCGGGTGAGCAATAGTCACTGGTGGCATATCAGTGATTACGCTCTTGGATGGATTGCCGGTTGTGGCATTCATACGATTGATATTGCGACGTGGGGTAACGGGACGGACCTTACGGGGCCTTTGGTGGTGGAAGGGATTGGAGAATTTCCGCGGGACGGGTCATGCAACTGTGCGACCGGCTGGGACGTGAATCTTAAGTTTGCCAACGGCGTGACAATGAACTTCACCGACGGCAAAAGAAATCCGCTCGGAGTTAAATTTGAGGGCCCCGACGGCTGGGTGTTCGTGAAAGAAGAGCACCTCGGCGGCAAGCCGGATGCCAGTCCGAAGTCGCTTTTGGAAAAGCCGATAGGCCCTGATGAAGTGCATCTGCCGGTTAGTAATCACCATCAGCAGAACTTCTTGGAGTGCGTCAAGAGCCGGGCCAGGACGGTGGCTCCGGTTGAGGTGGCGGTGCGTTCGGATACGCTTTGCCAGCTCAGCGACATTGCGATGCGATTAGGACGCAAGCTGAGGTGGGACCCGGAGAAGGAAGAATTCATTAACGACGCTCAGGCAAACCGGATGCTGAGCCGGCCAATGCGCAGTCCGTGGCGGCTTTGAGCAGTGTAAAACTAAAAGCTAAAAATGCAAAACTGTGGAATTCAAAAAAAAGTATTCACAAAAGATAACCAGGAGGAAAATATGGGCAAGAAGACAATATCACGTCGTGAGTTTTTGACAAAGGCGACAGGAACTGCTGTGGGGGTAATAAGTTTTCCATATATAGTTTCGTCATCGGCGCTGGGTAGGGCAGGTAGCATCGCTGCGAGTAATCGAATCACTGTCGGCTGTGTTGGGGTTGGGCCTCAAGGTACCGGGGTGATGCGCAACTTTATGGCGCAAAAGGATGCTCGTGTGGTTGCAATCTGCGACCTTAAGGCACCCAGACGCAAGGAAATCAAAAATCTTGTGGACAAGCACTACCAAAGCGATGACTGCGCAACCTACGAGGACTTTCGTGAGCTTGTTGCGCGTGATGACATTGATGTTGTGCTTGTTGCAACGACGGACCACTGGCATGTTCTGGTGTCGCTGGCGGCGGTCAGGTCTGGAAAAGATGTCTATATGGAAAAACCGATGGGCCTGTCGGTGGCAGAAGACCAGGCGATGCGCGAGGCGGTGCATCGGTACGGCAGAAAATTTCAGTTCGGGACGCAGCAGCGGTCGAACAGGAATTTTCGTTTTGCGTGCGAATTAGCATTGAATGAACGAATAGGAAAGCTGCACACAATCAATGTGTGGTCTCCGGGCAGCGCTTCGGGTGGAGACCCAAAGCCGGTGCCTGAGCCGGACGGGATTGATTACGATATGTGGCTGGGGCCTGCTCCTTATACACCTTATACGAAGGACCGCTGCTCCAATAGATTGTGGTGGTTTATTTCGGATTATGCCCTTGGGTTTATCGCCGGCTGGGGGATTCATCCGATTGACATCGCTATCTGGGGCGGCGGTGAAAAGGTTGCGTGTCCGGTGGAAATCGAAGGGACAGGTACTTGGCCTTCACCAGACGGCGTATGCGATACGGCCCGGAACTGGGATGTTGTGTGCAAGTATGCCAGCGGTGTAACGATGAACTTTACGGGCTGGCCCTGCCGAGAAGAATGGCCGAAGCGCTATGGCAGGATACAAAGTCACGGCACCGCCTTCGAAGGAACCGACGGCTGGGTCCAGGTAAACCGTGGAGGCCTTACCGCTCATCCGAAGGAGCTTTTAACGACGGAGTTCGGGCCTAACGAGATTCATTTGCCCAAGAGCGGCAACCACCAGAGGAATCTGCTGGACTGCGTGAAAAGCCGGGCTGAGACGATATGCAATATCGATACGGCGGTGCAGGGGGATATAGTATGCCAGATTAGCGATATTGCGATTCGGCTTGAGCAAAAACTTAAATGGGACCCGGAAAAAGAGCGTTTCCTTAGTAGCGAGGAGGCCAACCGGATGCTGAAACGGTCGATGCGGAGTCCGTGGCGTTTGTAAAATTGATTCCGCCACACGGACGGCGGGTCTTCGATGTTGAGATACAAAATACGGGATACGAATAGGGAGGTCGTAAAATGGGAAAGGTGTATGTTGGAATCAATCTGGAGTTTGTGCGGCATGCAGATAAGCCGTTTGAGTGGGCCGTAGAAAAGGCGGCGGAGTTAGGATATGAATATATCGAGCCGTGGGTCCACTGGGGACGGGAGCTGCTCAGTGAAGGTGGTTTTTACCAGAGCGTTTCGCTGCTGGACGACCCGTACCGGATGAAGCGGGCCTGCGAAAAAGCGGGCGTTAAGCTTTCCGGCTTGTCGTCGCACACCGCACTTTGTAAGCCGGAGGTCAGTACCGAATACCTCAAGCAGGCGATTCGTTTTGCGGCGGAATGTGGTGCGCCGGTGGTCAATACCGATGAAGGGCCGAAGCCGTCGTGGACGACGGAAGAGGAAGACCACGTTTTGATGCGGTACGTGCTGACGGAGGCGGCGGCGATTGCCGAGGGCCGGGGCATTCTGATTGGGCTTGAGCCGCACCAGCAGTATAGTAAGCACCCTGACGGCCTGGACAGGATTTATAAGCTGGTCGATTCTTCGGCTATTGGAATCAATTTCGATACCGGCAACAGTTACCTCTGCGGTCACGACCCGATTGAGTGGCTGAAGCGCGTCAAGGACAGATTGGTTCACCTGCACGCCAAGGACATTTCGGTGCAGCAATCCGAGGACAAACGCGGCAAGGTTACGGGCACTCCGGCCGGCTGCGCGTGCGGCGAAGGAGTCATAGACTGGAAAAAGGTAATCGAGGTCTGCAAAGGTGCACCGCGTGACATCGTGCTGAGCGTCGAGTGCGGTACTGTTGACCAGGCCGAGCGGAGTATCAAGTATCTCAATGAGCTGGTATAGTGATTGCCGGCAGAAGACTTAAGAAGGAAATAACCGGTGAGTTTGAAAGGAGATAGATGGATGAGGTGGACAGGTAAAAACATAATTTGTGCGGTAATGCCGATGTTTAATACAAGAGTAAGTGTAATAATTTTTGTTGCGACTATCATAGTTTCCGGTGTTTTACCGACCGCTTGTTTGGGGCAGGAACCTAACGGGACTCACTATGTTGAACTTTTTGAAAGAGGCTTAAGGAAATGCGACGAGTTTATATATCCTTACGCTGGTTTGTCTATTCACGTTTCCCCCGGTGGAGGGCCTGAAATACACAATTTTGAGCCAATGCCCCCCGGTTTGAATGCTTCCGAAGCAATTCCATTTCTGGCCTATGTGCTCAAAAACGGGCCGTTTTGGCTGCCAAAAAAAGAACATCATCTGGCTAAATGCTACGCGGCTATATGCCTGGGAATGACCAAGGATTCGGCTGCGCTTGAACCGCTTGTTGAAGCACTGAAAACCACAGATGAGAATGAAACGCGAGAATATGTTGCCATGTATGCGGCAGCAGCAGTGAGGTTACTTGGTGATCCAAATGCTGTACAACCCCTCATCGAGGCTTTGCATGATGAAAGGGTAACTATTCGCGATGCCGCCATGTGGTCGTTGGGGAGATTAGGCGATCTTCGGGCGATAGAGCCTATTATTGAAAAGTTAAAGGTTCGACAGGAAATTCTTGATAGCCAACAAAATGTTCCGACTAAAGAAGAATGGAAACAACTCGCGGATAAAAAAAGGAAGACTAAGGAAGAGACGGAAGAACTCAAAAGAAAGTTGAAGAAATACAAAGAGAATTTACAGGCGTATTCGGCAGTGCGCCATCTCGATAAAATATTGATAAAAATAACAAAGGCAAAATTAGCCCCATACGAAGACGACAATTATTATAAGGCCTGGTCAAACTGGTGGCAAGGCGGTCAGAAACTGACGAAGCTTCGTTTTCATACAATACACTCCAAGTGGAAGGATATGAAAAAAGAAACTGAAAGCGAAAGGTATGTAGCTGGCAAGCAGTTTCTCAAAATGGTTGACCTTGGCATTCCGGCGTTGCCATTTATGATTGAGAAAGTCCAACAAGGCGAAAAAGAATTTATTTCCGCCATATCCATGCTTACTGGCGGAAAGCTAAAGAAGACCTCCACACGAGCAGAATGCCTCGATTGGTGGAATAAAAACAAGCAGAAATGGCTTATACCATTTGGGGAAAAGATAAAGGTGGTGGTGGTTACCGGCGGACACGCCTTTGAGCGTAAGCCGTTCTTTACGCTGTTTGAAGGGTACGATGATATCGAATACGTCGAGGCGCAACTGAAAGATGACAGCGAGATATTCGAGGACGTGAGCGAGTGGGACTACGACGTGATGGTGCTTTTCAATATGACGCAGAAGATATCGCCGAAGCGGCAGGAGAATTTCGCCAAATTGGTGCAAGGCGGCGTTGGGGTGGTGGCGCTGCACCATTCGATGGGGTCGTTCCAGGACTGGGGCGAGTATCGTAACATCATCGGCGGCAAATACTATACGAAACCGACCGAAGAGAACGGCGTGACACGCAAGCCGAGCACGTATAAACACGATGTGGATTTTAAGATTCACATAGAAGGTGGGTCGCATCCGGTTACGCGGGGTGTGAGTGATTTTGTGGTGCATGATGAGACGTATAAAAACTGCGGCTTTGAGTGGGACAGTAGGGACAATTACCTGCTTTTGACCACGGAGCATCCGACGAGTGATAGGCAGCTTGGCTGGGTGCGGCAGTACGGCAAGGGCAAGGTCTGTTTCATTATGGTCGGTCACGGCCCAAGTGTGTATGCCAACGAGAGCTATCGTCGGCTGGTCGCACAGGCGATACGGTGGTGTGCTGATTGAGTTGCTGAGAATCGAGGCCGAGCGAGGGGTGGTGATAACAGGTTGTTTGCGTTAATTGGGCCGAAGGGTTGATACGCTAAAGTTGCGGATCATAAAAAAGAATTATGCTTAGTTTGCCGTGCATCACTTGAACTTCTTAATCTTGGGATAGTCATAATGTTGCTGCGCTATGAATAAAGTAAAGACATTTATTGTTGCGTGCTGTATCTTGGTTGTTGTTTGTGCAATCGCATGTTATTGGTATTCACAGTTACCGCCCTCTTTGGAAGATCGTCTGAAAGATGCGGAAGACACTGCCAAGTGGGTAAAGGCTATGCAGTGGGACCTTCTGAAAGACTCCATGTCCCGGGAAGAATTTGAAAAAGGGCCGGCAGCAATTCATTGCAATAAGATTCTCCAATTTCTCAAAGACAGAAAGACACTTGAACTACCACAGATAGTTGATGTCCTCATTACCAAACGCCTGTCGTTGCACTTATATTGGCTCGAGGACGGATTTAGAACAGAGGGGATTCGAATAACACAGATAAAAGAAGAACACCGGGAGACTTATGAGCTCCCAATAATCAGTAAGTTTAACTTCTGGGATGCAGAATCGCGCCGCGAGCATAAAAAGACTGCTTTGAGATTTGGAATATTTCCTGGGACGGTCGGTGATACATTCGCATTGAAAAACTTGAAGGATTCTGGGTCACCTGTCATAGTTTTTCCACTTGATATTCTGGAAAGCAAAATACTAATATCGGTATACGATAGGAAAGGAAATGAAGGCAAGCCTGTCGAACTTATGATTTTAGAAAATGCTCGTGAGGTTATTTTACAACAATCTGCAAATGCCCTCGATTAGGTTTGAAGTTATAACCCATAATAGAGCAACAGCTTTATTGAAATGCCGGGTTAGTGAAAGGAGCGTGAATGATGAGTTATCCGGTGACAAAACGACGTCGTTGTGTGTTCGGTATATTCTTATTTGCTGCGTTTAGTTTTCTCATCGCAATCTCTTCCACAGCGCAGAATCTGTACGCTGAGCAGAACTGGCCTTCGTTTCGCGGCCCGCGTGCAAGCGGTGTTGCAGAAGGTCATCCGACACCGGTCAAGTGGGACGTTGAACGGGGTGAAAACGTCCGCTGGAAAACGGCTATTGCCGGCCTTGGCCATTCCTGCCCGGCGGTATGGGGCGACCGAATCTTTGTTACTACAGCCGTTAAGGATACGGGCGAATCGAGTCTGAAGGTGGGTATGTACGGGGACGTCCAATCGGTAAAGGAAAAGGATATTTTCGGCTGGCGTGTCTATTGTATAGATAGAAAAAACGGCAAAATTCTATGGGAGCGAGAAGCTCACACAGGGAAGCCGAAGGTCAAACGGCATCCGAAATCCAGCCACGCAAGTCCCACTCCCTGTACAGACGGAAAATATGTAATCGCATTCTTCGGGTCCGAAGGATTGTACTGTTACGATATGCAAGGCAATCCTGTATGGGAAAAGGACCTTGGTGTGCTTGACTGGGGTTTTTATCGCGCTCGGTCGGCCCAATGGGGAGGAGGCAGCTCGCCCATCATCCATAAGCAAATGGTAATTATACAATGTGATGTTCAGAAGGATTCCTTTATTGCCGCCTTTAATCTGAAGAATGGCAATCAGTTGTGGAAGACGCCTCGAAGCGATGTGCCGACGTGGGGCACGCCGACCGTTTATACAGGCAAGCAGCATTCACAAATCATTGTGAACGGATATAAGCACATCGGCGGATATGATATTGAAACGGGAAAGGAACTCTGGAAAATGAAGGGCGGCGGTGACATCCCCGTTCCGACACCTGTGGCCGGTAACGGTTTAGTCTATATTACCAACGCACATGGACGAATGTCGCCCATCTATGCTGTGCGCTTGTCAGCAGCCGGGGATATTTCATTGGCTGAAAATACATCAAGCAATGAGCATATTGCCTGGAGCTATAGCAGAGGCGGCAACTACATACCAACGCCCATCGTCTATGGCGAATATCTTTATTGCGGTTCGGATAGCGGCAGATTGAGCTGCTTCGAGGCTAAAACCGGTAAATTGGTGTACCGTGAAAGTTTAAGCGCTAAGCGTGGGGCTTTCAGCGCATCTCCGATTGCAGCGGATGGAAAAATCTACTTCACCGGTGAAAAAGGCGACATATATGTCGTAAAGGCAGGGCCTGAATTTAAGCTGCTTGGCGTTAATGAAATGAACGAGACCTGCATAGCGACACCTGCAATCTCGCAGGGGACTTTGTTCTTTCGAACCAGACATCACCTTGTGGCAATTGCAGAAGAGTAGTAAATCACCTTCGGCAGTTTCAGCACACTGGCCGGGTAAGACTTGAGGCCGAGCAAGGAATGACAGAGGACGGATGGCAGATGACAGACGACGGAGGACAGAAAGGGGATCGGAGTATCAGGGTATCAGGGTGTAGGTGTATCAGGGCATCAGGGTATCAGGATTTTGAACGTCGAATATCGAACAAGGAATATCGAATTATGAAGTTGAGATTGCCACGCTCGGCTGCGCCTCGCTCGCAATGACAATAATAGATTACTCGCAATGAAAATGGCGGTTTTTGGGGAAAAAGAGGGGGCAAAAAATTTTTGAAAAAATTTATTTTTTTTCTCGACCATCTCTACATTTGTAGAGTAGTATTGACAAAGTTAAAGACAAAAGGAGATTTGTAATGGCAAAGAGAAATTATGAGCTAACCGAAGGTGAATGGGCGATTATCCAGGCGGTGTGGGACAATGAGCCGTGCGCCGCTCCCACGATTCAGGAAGAACTGGAGGCCCACAAGAACTGGCACTACAGCACCGTCAAGACCCTGATGGACCGGATGGTGACCAAAGGGCTGCTGACTACAGAGAGAATCCGCAATCTCATTCTGTACAGCTCGGCAATCACAAGGGTGGAAGCGCAAAAAGGCGAAATTATGCGCGCAGTAAAAAGGGCATTCGACGGGGCGCTTACGCCGATGATGCAGTTTTTGCTGGAAAGCAATAGTCTGTCGAAAAAGCAGTTGAGCGAGCTGGAAACGATGATTAAGAGAAAGCGCAGGAGCGGTGCGCGCAAAGGGAAATAATTTTGCTGTAACCAAACTCCGGAAAACGGCGTCTTAATAAGTGGAGGACGCATTATGAATGCGGTATTAGAGCAGATAAATTCGACGGGGAAGGCATTTGTCGAATTTGCGGTGCCGATGCTGGTTCAGTCCAGCGCGCTGATAGTGATTTTGCTGCTGGTTGATTTTGTGCTGCGGAAGAAAGTGAAAGCAGTGTTTCGGTACTGTATATGGATGTTAGTGCTGGTGAAACTGGTTCTGCCGACCTCGCTGTCATCGCCTTTGAGTCTGGGATACTGGTTTGGTGACAAATTGGCGTATGTAGCCGAAAGCCGGACGGCCGCGGCGCCCGAGGCAGAAGTGGTGGAGCCGGCTCTGGCGGATATGCTGCATATTATCGAGCCGGTACCTATCGAAGTGGAGAGGCTTGCGCCGGCGGTGCTGCCAATGATGCCGGATGTTGAGCCGGCAGCGGCGGAGGCGGTTAGTCCGCCAGAGGTATCAGTGACGCCGGTAACGTGGCAGGGGGTTGTGTTTTTGCTCTGGTTGGCTGTGGTGATAGCATTAGGGTTATTGCTGCTGCAGCGGGCGATGTTTGTGAGGGGGCTTGTTGCACAGGCCAAAGAGGCGAATGCCTTGATGAACGATGCGCTTGAGTACTGCTGCAAGTGTATGGGGGTGAAAAGAAAAGTCGGCTTGAAGGTTTCGGCGAATGCGGCGAGTCCGGCGGTGTGTGGATTATTTCGGCCTGTGATTTTGCTGCCGCATAAGCTGGCGCCGAGCTTGGGTTCGAGAGGCCTGCGGGCGGTTTTACTGCATGAGCTTGCGCATATCAGGCGTGGCGATTTGTGGGTGAATCTGGCGCAGACCGTTTTGCAGATTATGTATTTCTATAATCCGCTGCTGTGGCTGGCCAATGCGATGATTCGCAGGGTTCGCGAGCAGGCCATCGATGAGACTGTGCTTGTGGCAATGGGCGAGAAGGCGCAGCAGTATCCGCAGACTCTGGTGAACGTTGCGAAGCTGGCGTTTAAGCGGCCGGCTTTGAGTCTGCGCTTGATAGGCGTTGTGGAATCGAAGAGCGCGCTGGCCGGGCGAATTAAGCATATCCTGAGTCGGCCGATGCCGAAAAGTGCAAAAGTTGGAATCCTCGGCCTGCTTGCCGTTATCATTGCTGCGGCAATCCTGCTGCCGATGGCAAGAGCAGAGAAGGCTGAATTCGCCGGCGAAGGGGGTCCTTTGGATATTCGGCTGGCGGGAGTGCGGCCGGATGGAAGTGACGATATATATGATGGCAACGGCAATAAAATCGCAGAGAATACTTTTGCCAACATTGCTACGCGATGGGGCAAAGATAGTCAGCATCGAACCTTTATATTCGAGTTACCCAAAACCGAGGAGCCAATATTATTTCTTCCATTCTTGCAAATTAAGCCGACCGGTGGAAAACACGGTTTTGGGACGGTCCAGCATCCTTTGCTTTATTATTCGGAAGACAAGCTGACATACAGCGTGGGCATGCATTTTCCGCGGACATACAAGAAAAGTTTTCTGGGTTTTTTCACGCGAGATAAAAAGATTCATGAAATTGATCTATTCCTGCGTTATTACTACGGGCCTCGAGGGGCGGCGGATTTTGTGTTTACCGGGCCTTTTACTGAGGGCAAAACGGTCAGGGCAAATGGCGGAGGAGATTGTGAATTAACGGCTAAAGAAGACAGGCTGAATTATGTCAACAAGCCGGCGGCGTTTTTTAAAGTGTCCAGCAATATTCGTTTTGATGGAGATTCTACATTGGTTTATGACACTTCGGGCAGACGCCATTTGCCGGAAGCCGAGGGGGGGCACATTGGCAGTGATGGTTCGTTGCATAACTACCGCGTGGAAGGTTTGACACTGAATTCAATCGCCTATGTAACGGTTGGTGAAAAGCCTTATGAGATGACATTTAATAATGTGGTGGTTTCCTACCCGGACCGGCCGGCGAGGGACAGGGTGGAATTCCTGGACGAGATGTGCGAACGATTGGACTTGACCGGACTTTCCGGTGAACAGTTGTACGAGTACAGATTCGAGAATCCTACTGATGCGATCAAGGTAATCGATATTGTTCGCGGCCAATGGTATGTGCGGAAGGTTTTCGATGCTATAAGGTGGACCCAACCGAAGATTGAACTTTCGAGTTTGGATGAGCAGACGCAGGAAGAAATTCGTTCCGCTGCTGCGAAATGGGCCAAGGCGGGGCATCCTAATATTCGGGCAATGGGGATACGCCTGGGCCTGATGGGCGGCTGGCCGGAGTTCTTAGACCAGGCGCTGGAATGGCTGGAGCAGGACGCGACTGTTTATGGCATGGTAGGCCCTTACCGTGACCTTGAGGAAGGGGCAAAAGGAGAAATTGCGGGTGAAGTGGCGAGATATCCCGCCGGGCTCAACAGTGAACAGGCCGAGAGAATCAAAAGAATTATTCTGCGAACGGATAATCCGCACATGAGAGTACGATTGTACCAGCTTTTCTGGCGGGCTGACAAAGACCTGACTTTCCAGACCTGCCGGGACCTGGTGCAGGATGATAGGCCGTGGATTTGGTGGCCGGCGATGCGTTCGCTTTCTAATCGGTGTACCGAGAAATTACGGCCGTTCGAAAATCTGCCGGAGAAAATGCAGAAGCGGAAGATACTGGTCCACCAAGCCGGTGGCGGCTCTTCGCGTCTTTTCACAGTCTCAAGCAGCGGCAAGGATTACGATACGGTGGCAAAGGAAGCTTATTCGATGCTTCCCGCGATGTTTACGGCTAATTTGGCCAGAATGGATAGCAGTGTATGCCACGGCGTGCGCACGGTGATGGTTAAACATCTGGATCGTGAGCTTGCAACGAGGGTAATGACTGATTTTCTTAGGGAAATTTCAGCAGAGCCCATGCAGTGGCTCTGGGCGGGTGATTCTTATTATTTCAATACTTGCTGCGTAACGGCTTATTACATTGCCCGCCACATTAACTCTCTCTACGACGTCAATATCGCCAACCTGGGCAAATATGAGACTCCTGAAAATTCTAACGCGATACCGCACAATATCTTCCAACTGAAACAATTGATTGCCGATATTATTGCAGGAGCGATATTGCTGCCGATGGCGAAAGCTGAAAAAACCGATGTGCAGGTTGAGGTTGGATTTGAGGTTGGATTTGAGTTTGGCCCGGTGACGGAAGTGGTGGCGACGCGCAGCGATACGAAACCAAACATCTTCATTGATATCGATACCGGCAAGACATACGAGCCGGCCGAGGTGTGGGTGGTCGGCGCAAGGCGCGAGAAGATGGCCTGGGTGAAGGAAAAAGGCATTGATGTAGCTGTTACCATCCATGAGGGCGATATGTGCCTTGTTGGCAACGTAGAGAGCGTGTTGAGGCGTTCATTCGACACGGACTGGGATAAAACAACCGCTGCGGAAGTGCTGAGCAACCGTGAACTGCTCAAAGACAAATTTGGATTCGACAATATCCAGAGATTTAGAAGACAATTGCCGGCTACGTTTATGTTCAAAACACGGCAAGGCGGTATGGGTCTTTTTCAGATTGTGGGCTTCACTGATGACCCGTACGGTGTTAAAGTGCGGTTCAAGATGGCGCGAAGGGCAAGCAACCGGCAAGCCGATGTGCAGGTTGAAGGTGAACGACCGCGTGAGGAGAGTCAGGTTGTCTGGGGCAAGGCAATCCACGGCGTACAGGTAGGGGCCACGGTAGCAAAAAGGAAATGGCGGATCGGCGGGGACGTACTACGCGTCAATGTCGAGGTTCGCATCAGCGATCAAAAAAAATATCAAGAAAGTGGTCTGAATACGAAAATGATTGGCCATTTCCCTTTTAAGTTTGAAATTGACGGCGGGATTCCGGTGGGAGACCGTACGAGATATACAACAATTAGAACAGGGTTGCTAGCACCGTTGCGAGATTCATTTAAGACGGTACTGTATCTGGATGACTACGTATGGCAAGGAATCGAGCCGTCGTTTTTAAATCCCGGTCGGCACAAGATTCGAATTTATTTTGTTGGTCTGGGTCCGTCAATATCCTCCGGTTCCGTTGAAATCGAAATGCTACCCAAAGAAAAAAAGAAACTCGAATCCTGGCCTCATCCCTGGGGCAAAGCTGTCTTCGGAGTACAAGTCAGCGCTTATCCGGTCAAGCCTGTCTGGCAGGTCGGCTCTGAACCAGTGATCAGGATTCGCCTGCGAAATCAGGATTTACTCAATCTGCCCATTCATCTATGGCCCAATTCATTTGCCCTGGAAGTTGACGGCAAGCGTTATGAGAATAACTTTATCTTTCATGCGTGGCCGCGACCGTTTGCTCCGGGTACAGAGTACGAATACGATTTGAAACTAAGCAAAAGCCGACCGTTTCATGATGGCCTGCGAAAAGGTAACTCATGGCCGCCGGTCGGCAAATCGCCGCCGCTGCTTCCCGGCAAACACACCGTCCGGGTACTGTTTACAGAGTGGAATATGCAATCCGAGCCGGCCAGCAATCCAGTCGAGATCGAGATCGTGCCCGCAGAAGAGAAACCCGATGTGCAGGTTGAGGTTCCTTGGGGCGAGGCGGTGGAGGGGGTTCAGATGCGGGTACGTCTCGAGCGGCTGACGTGGTATGAAGGTGAAACGCCGAAATTCATTGTGGACATGCGAAACAAAGGGATGGTCGAACTGGAACTGGTTTTGGCACAGGGGTCCTGGGAGGTGGAACTCGATGGTCTCTGGTATAGGGGTGGAATAGGTGTTACGGGAAGATCCCCAACACTGCTACTTGGTCCAGGCGAGGAGCAAAATGACATTCTGTTTTATCCGGGAGTATGGTCAAGGTGGAACATTAATGGCAAACCTCTGAAGTTCACCCCGGGGTGGCACACGGTTCGTTTGTCCTTCGGCCCATCAACGAGGGACCGTGCGTACTGGCGGCGGCTTCGCTTAGTGAGCAATCCGGTGGTCATAGAGGTTCTGCCGGCGGAGGCGGACAAAAGAGAATGGGGCGAGGCGGTAGCCGGCCTGCAATGTGGCTTGCGAGCCGATAAACGCCTCTGGAAAGCGGACGAAACGCCGAGGCTCCAAGCGGTAGCAAGAAATGTCGGTCGGGACCCGTGGCGCCTGCCCCGGCCATCGGAGTTTTTCTTCCTCAAGGTGGCGGGTAAAATTTGGCGTTGGAAGGGACCGGGTCCTGGTGAGCCGGTAGAGCTTAAGCCCGGCGAGGACTTGGATAAAACCACTATACTTCTGAGTGAAGACTGGGTTCCCCCATACGATTCAGACCTTCGGCTGAAGCTGTCACCCGGCAAGCATATCGTTCAATTGGTTATAATCGTGTCAGTCCCCGTACCTCCCGAGGCCGTGCCGGTGACAATACCGGTTACCAAGCAATTGCGTGTGACAATACCGGTTACCAAGCAATTGCGTATTGAAAGCAATGTGGTGGTGGTAGAGGTTTTGCCGGATGGCGAAAAAGCGGACACCGTTGGCGGTGAAGCCGATGCAGCGACCGCATTGCAGGCTGAACTGTATGAGCTCTGGCGGCAGCGGGACCAGGACCTTGCCGGGGCCGAGGCTTTCGGCAAGAAGCTGCTCGAGAAGTACAAGGAACGCGAGGAGCAGGCACTGATATATTATCAGCTTGCCGAGATATATGCCCAGAGCGGACAAATCAGTCCGAGCAAAACGATAGAATATGCTCGGGCGGGATGGTGGTATCTTCACGACCCCGTCAAGAAGGCCCGGCTGTTCGTTTATTGGGGTGATGCGCTTCAATTATCGAAAGGAAGGCGCGAAGCAGCGAAGATTTATCTGCGTGGGCTTGAGTTCTGTTTGCAGTTTGCCCTGCCCAGGGACAAGCCGGAACGACCGGCCGTCGGCAGGTACAGAGTTGACGGCCCGCCGGAGGTGGTTGAGGAATACCGCAGAAAAAACCAGCTTGAAATGGCTGCATGGAAACAAGCCAAACGTATCGAGGACCTCATCCAGCATCGGCAGGCCCTGACCGGCCAGGTTGTTCAGTTATACGCACAGGAGCCGGATGCTTTCGATGAACTGCGTGAACTTGTAATGAAATACCTGCACAGCGAAGAAGCGGCCGAGCAGCTCATTGCCGCCGCCAGGGCCTATCGGAGAAATCAGAAGGTTGCCATTCCGGTAATCATGAGGATGGGGCCTGATCCTAAGCCGGATGCCGATTTGCTTTGGGGTCAGGCGGCGGAGGGGATTAGAGTTCGTTTGCGTGCGGAGAGGGGGAAGTGGGCGGCCGACGAGACGCCGAAGTTCAAGGTGGATGTCCGCAACGACGGCAGTCACAGACTGCTATTAACTTCTGCACCGGACTATTGGGGGGTTGAAGTGGACGGAGTGTGGTATAGGGTTACGATTCCTATGCTGGGTGGCGCCAAAGGCATGTCATTTGGCCCGGACAAGCGATGGTATAACCTTGAGCTATCATTGGACATGGCTCTTGGTTCTCAAAATGAGAATGGAGGCGTTGAGTTAGCGCCGGGTCGGCATACCGTTCGTGCGGCTCTTTCGAAAGGTCTATCGGAAGATGGCGGGCCGGTTTCTATCCGGGCGGTCAGCAATCCGGTGGAGATAGAGATTTTGCCGGCGGAGTCCGGTGTGAAGGTTGAGGGGGAAAAACCTACTATACGGGTTGATGTCATCACGGACAAACCGGCTGTAGTGTTGGATCTTGATACAGGAGACAAAATGCAGCTACTTGAAGATTGGCCGGAGGAATATGATGTTGCCTGGGACAATGACGGGGGTGGGGCCATTTTTTCTAAGCGCGGCGGTTCTGTGACAATACTGCCGATTTATGGAGTAAAGGATTTTGAAGACGCGGTGCGTTCGCCTTTCTCGAAAACAGTGGAGCTTGGTGAAGGAGACGGATACGGTGTATTTGCAAAGGATAGCAGGTATGTATGGGTTAAGACCTCAGAAGGCAACATAGCTGTCGTTGAAATTCAAAATTACAGTCCAGCCAGAGCAATGTTAAAGTGGCAAATAATTAAACAAAACCCTGATGTGCCGGTTGAGGTTAAGCGAAGCGGTAAATCCGCTGGTAATGGCGTATTGCCATTGAAGCAAGAGAGCGAAGCCAAGACGGAATAAAGGGCATTTTGGGGGTGTTTCTATTTTGCCAAATGTGGTACAATGGGGCCCGCACATCAAGAAGAGCAGTGAAGTCGTCCCACACCAGTTTAGCTTATATTGTGCGGGATAAAAGCTGACGAGGCGATATGATGCGATTAACGACTTACATTTTTGTGTTGACGATAGTGGCCTTGTGCGTACCCGTTGTGTCGATGGCGGCTGCGGGTCGGGACCAATCGAAGCGGCAATCGGTTATCCGTGCTGTGGACAACAAAGCGACTCTGCGCAGCGGTGTGAGCATTGAACTGCTGGGGTTGACGTACATTCCAGCGAAGGGTCAGCCCTGGTGGAAGCCCGACGGTTCGCCGGTGGATGAGCCACCTTTTGACCGGGTAGGCACCGACCCGAGTGTTGACCCGGACTGGGAACAATTCAATTATTATGCAGTGGCTATGCGTCTGAAGGGCAAACCCGCTGCGAAGATGGGACAAGTAAAGTGGCGTTTCAGGAGGGCGGATGGGCACGCCCACACCACGTATTATGATAAGAACGTCCTCGCTGGATGGGTCAGGTTTCCCAAATACATCAAAACGACCGCGCTGCGCCTGGGTATCGCCGGCGGGCAGTGGGAGACACTTATCGCTTTTGAGGACTATGGCTCTTACAGGAAGGGTAAGGATTCGATAGCTGTGAGCAAGCCGTATGGTCCTTACGGGCCGCTTGGCTCAGGTCTGCGGGAAAAAGGGCTGTATATTCGTGTAGTCTATAATGTAACTGACCGTGACGTTCGTATCGTGGCCGTCGATAAAAACGGCGAAGTGCACCTTTCCAGCTCCGGGGGCTCAGGCGGCACCAGCGAGCTTCGGCGAACCATTGCGAATTTTCGTGATTTAACACAGGACAAGCTTCAGGAATACCGCTTTGAGGTGCGTGGGTACGAGTGGGTCGAGTTCAGGAATATTGCGCTTCGGCCGGGCAAAGAGGCGATTGCGCGGGCTGAACGAAAAAGAGCGATAGAGCAGGAAAAACTCGAACAGTGGCTCGGCGAGGGGCAGACTCGGCGGATTCGCGAACAGATTTTCACGTTGCGTGAGAGTTATCACATCCACGAACCCTGTAAATCGCAGGTAGCAGCGATATCGGCAATACAAGAGTTGGTCAGGATAGGCGCTCCTGCCGTGCCGGAACTGATTACGGAGCTGCGTCAAACCGAGCGCTGGCTCTCTAAGAGTTTAATCGCTTTTACGCTGCGGGCCATCGGCGACCGGCGTGCGGTGCCTGCGTTAATCGAAGTATTGGGCCGGTCAAAGTACCGCGGGGGATATGGTATCTATGTCAAGGATGATGAATTAGCATCGTTTATGCTGGAACACCAGCATACGTCGCCGGACGACGGTGACCGCAAGGCCAAACAGATTATTATTGCCGGCCCGGTCGTTGAGATAACAGCGGCGCTTGAGAAAATCACCGGCCACAGCGAGGGTCCGGAGATGTTCAGTCCGGAAGCGGCAGAGGCCGTCAAACGCCGCTGGCAGAGGTGGTGGGTTGAGTTTAAGGACGCATCGTTGAAGGCGGGGGTGAAAGCCGAACTGCAGGTCGAGGCGGAAGTTGAGACTGCGCTGGGCTGGCTGAAACTTATCGATGATGGAGATTATGGTAAGAGCTTCGACGAAATGGCTGCGCTGTACAGAGGGGCGGTGAGTAAAGCTGACTGGGAAGAAACTATGGACCTTTATGGAAAAGGTTTCGGCAAAGTTGTTTCGAGAAAAGTTCAATCAAAGAGACATACCAGGCACCTTCCCACCGGGCCGGCCGGTGAATATGTGATTATTGAGTTCGAGTCATCGTTTGAATATAAAAGCAAGGCATCCGAAACCGTTACGCTGATGCGGGACAGAGACGGCGTATGGCGGGTGACGCGCTACTTTATTGAATAGCGTAAAATTTTAAGCGGGATCCTTTCCCGGCGAGCCTGCACTGCGAGTGGCGAATTTATCCGAAGTTGTAGTGCTTTGTTACGGCTTCGGTGACGTTCCAGGTGCACTCGAGGTCCTGGGGGAAAACCACAAAATCGCCTGGGCCGAAGCTTACCGAATCTGTGCCGTCCGTAACCGTTACTTTGCCTTCTATTAGAAGACAGGTTTCTTTTTCTGTGTATGTCCAGTCGAAAGTGCTGGGCTCGCACTTCCAGATTGGCCAGACCTTGCAGGCTGCCGCTTCTTCATCGGACGGCTTTTTTACAATCACATCTTTTACGCTTGGCATATTGTTTTGCTCCTTTGACTATTATCGATTCAGCTTGTATTATACCTGAAGGAGCCCATTTTGGAATATGAAATAGGAAATTTTATTAAAAGTCGGCTTGATATTGAACTTCGGAGAGCGGAAAGTTGAGGTCAAAAGAAAAATCAGGGATTTGAATCAAGGTTCAACAGGATAAACTATCAAGTTCATCCTGTTATCCTGTCTATTCTATTTTATTTAGCGGTAGCGGAATTGTGGAGCAAAGGCAGCTTGAGAAATTCAGGGTGTGGTTCGATGATTATGTAGCCGGTTTTTATCGTGCTGATGAGTTTATAAATGCAAATTTGAAGCTCAAAGAAGAGCACAGTCGGCGGACGTGTGAAGAGATGCTGTATCTGGCGGGTGAGCTTGGCCTGGCAGACAATCAGAAGCGGATAGCTGAGGTGATAGCACTTTTTCATGACATCGGGCGGTTCGAGCAGTTTGTCAGATACCGGACATATAATGACGGCAGAAGTATGAATCATTGCCTGCTGGGCCTGGAGGTTCTTGGAGAGACAAAGGTACTTGATGGGGTGGAGAGAAAAGAAAGACAATTGATAGAAAAAGCGATTGAATATCACGGGCTAAAGGAACTGCCGGGGGATTTGGACGGCGAGTGTTTGCTCTTTTCTAAATTGATACGGGATGCCGATAAGCTGGACGCACTTTATGTGATGACGGAATACTACAGGCAATACAGGGACAATCCGCAGGAGTTTATGCTGGAGCTGGAGTTTCCGGATGAGCAGGGATATTCGGCTGAGCTGGTTGAAGGAATTTTGCGTGGTCGGCAGATTGATTACGGCGAGCTGCAGACGTTGAATGATGCGAAGCTTCTGCAGCTTGGATGGGTCTATGATGTGAATTTTACGGTGGTATTGAAACGGATAAAGCAGCGCAGATTTTTGGAGATGCTGATTGACTTTCTGCCGGAGACCCGCGATATCGAAAAAGTCAAAGAAAAGATATTTGAATATGTTGACTCAAAAATAAAGCAGGGATAACAATTCTGCTGGCTTAACGTCCTCCTCCTCCTCTTCCTCTTCGGTGTCCTCGTCTTTGTCCGCCAGGGCCTCGGCGGAAGCGGTGGGGGCCAGCAGTGTCAGCAGTGTCGGAAGCAGCGGCGGTGAGCTCGATTGGGCCGCCTTTGATTAACAGGGCCTTTCCATTGACCAGGGCATCAGCAATCTTTTGGTGGGCCGATTCCAGCATTCTGCCAAAGGTCTGTCTGGATACATTCATCCTTTTGGCGGCATCTTCCTGATACAGACCTTCGAGGTCGGCCAGGCGGATTGCCTCAAGCTCGTCAATGGTTAAGTTGACACATTGCAGGACAGAGAGGGGGACACCCCTCGGTTTGTAGTAGTTGCTCTGTGGCAGGTGCCCCACGCGTCTGCAATGTCTTGGTCTTGGCATATCAAGTGTTCCTGTAACGGCTTAATGGTCGCAGATGTTTTCTCCGGATTGCAATTGGCCGGCTAAGTATTGCGATACCAGCTCCTGCGCTTCATTATCCGGTGCACCAACTACGACGTCAATATTGTTCTGTGCGAATAATTGCTGTGCTCTTCGGCCCATGCCGCCGGCAATTATCAATTCAACGTGTAATCCTGACAGCCATTTAGGTAAAACACCCGGCTCGTGCGGCGGCGGCTCTACCAGCTCCTGACTGAGGATATTCTTACTGCCACTGTCAACATCAATAATGGCGAACTGCTCGCAATGACCGAAGTGGAGGCTTAACTTACCCTGGGCTAATGGAACTGCAATACGCATTTTCTGGTCTCCTTTTTAGTTTTATGGTGATTTTAGTATATCTAATATTGATTCCCACAGGGACACTATTTGGTCTTTCAGGCCGTTACTTGAGTATTCGATAATACTCCTGGCGGCAATCTGGGCTTTGGTCACTGCTATATCGTAAGCAATTTTACCGGCTACTTTCAAATCCCTTTCCAGGGCTTTTTTCTCAATCGCTTTTGCGATTTTCACATTGATATCATATTTGTTGACGCAAACTGCCGTGGGAATCTTGAAATGCGTAGTTAATTCAACGACCCTGTCAAGGTCGTGTTGACCTGAAATGGTCGGCTCGGTAACAGCTAATACCAAATCTGCCCCTACTATAGATGCGATTACCGGACAGCCAATTCCTGGTGAACCGTCAACAATAAGTAGATTCTTTTTTTCTTCGTCAGCTATTTTTTTTGCTTCCTTGCGAATAAGAGTTACCAGCTTTCCGCTGTTTTCCTGGGCGATTCCGAGTCTGGCGTGCACCATAGGCCCAAATCTTGTATTCGATATAAACCATTGGCCGTTAACGGCATCTTTGAACTCTATTGCATCAACCGGACAATAGTGAGCACAAACGCCGCAACCATCGCATGCGATGGAATCAATCGTGTAAGTTTTTTCGACCACATCGTTGGCCGGGCCATCGAAGAGGGCGGCATCAAAATTGCAAACTTCCTCACATCTGCCGCAGCCGATACATTTTTCCGTAATAACGGAAGCCAATTTGCCCCCGCTAAAGTCGTGGGTCTGTTTCACATCCGGCTCCAATACAAGATGCAAATCTGCAGCGTCAACATCGCAGTCAGCCAGCACTGCGTTATTCGCAAGTGCTGCAAATGAGGCGACGATGCTTGTCTTGCCTGTTCCGCCTTTTCCGCTGATGACAACAATCTCTTTCATTTATGAGGCCTTTATTGCTTTTGTCAGGTCAACAAAGTGATTTTTGAATTCGGGTAATTCATTTACCATCATTTTTCCGGATGAATATGCCTCGGCGATGCGTCGGTCGTCCGGCAATTTCAAAACGATATCTATGTTCTCGGCTTCACAATATTCTTCTACCTTGTCATTGCCGATGCCATAACGGTTAATAACAACAGCACACGGCAAATTCATTTCGCGGACCAATCCCACAGTCAGCTTCAAATCATTCAGGCCAAACGGGGTCGGCTCGGTAACAAGCAAAACAAAATCCGTTCCTTTGACCGCCTCAACTACCGGACAGGAGGTCCCCGGCGGAACATCGATTATTGCCAGGCGGTCTTCTTTTATATGCTTTTTCACTTCTTTTATCAGTGACGGCGTTCGCACAGAGCCAATACGCAATCTGCCGCTAATAAAATCAACATCACCGGCTTTGCCGAACTCAATATCTCCGATATTAAGGGGCTTTGGTTTAATTGCATCGGCTGGGCAGATACGCATACAACCGCCACAGGAGTGGCAAAGCTGCTCAAAGGTCAATACGGTTTCTTTGACGGACACGATGGCGCCATACTGGCAGATTTCGCCGCATTTACCACAGCCCGTACATTTTTCCAAATCGACCTGCGGCACATCTACAGTAACCTCCCGGCTGCGGTTTATTCGCGGCTTTAAGAAAATGTGTCCGTTCGGCTCCTCGACATCGCAGTCAAGATACTGGACCTTTTGACCCAGACGAGCGGTGTAATGAGCGAGATTGGTAGCAATTGTTGTTTTGCCTGTGCCGCCCTTGCCGCTGGCAATCGCAATTTTCATATCAGATATTTCCATTAATACTACGGCTGCTTACCTTACTGTTGCCATATAGCTCGTTAAAGTGTCTTGCGAATATACTGGCAGTAGAGGGCCCCAGCAGGGTTGTGTGCTAAAACTCTGTCTTTGGCAATAAGAGTCGTTACCGGAGCCTTTGACAGCTTTGCGAAGATTGCATCGTGTCCAACACAAAGGCCGCATAGGACATTAAGCTGTGTCTCTGCTTGATTGAGCAGTTCAGCTTGACCTGCGGGATTGCACATAACCTCGTGGTCTGCTGACGAAATTTGCTGCAAATTCAAATCCTTCTTGTCAATTCCGCCCGTTTTGCAGCATACCGAGACGACCTGAAAGTGCTTTGAAAAGATGTTCTCAATAGCTTTTGCCTCTTCACTCAAGCCGATACAGAAAGCCAACCCAATTTTCTGACAGCCCAGTTGTTTTGCAAGTAGGATTGTTTCGCCGAGGCGTGTTTGCCTTCCGTAAAATTGAGCTTCAATTGCTGATGCAGTCCTGTGCAATTCTGCTATATTATTGTCATCATATAACTCCTTGTGGTCACTTGCGCTTGGAAAACAGTCCTTGCCGTCGCGGCATTGTTTCGCTTCACAAGATGCGCACCGTAGTAGAGGTCTGTCTGTCATTAGCTGCTCCTCTGATGAGTTAGTTATTCATGCCAAAATGCGGTTGTACATTCGGGCCGGCGGCTTCAGTTAATTTACCGCTTTTGCAAAGCTCAACTGCTTCTGCAACCGTCCCTGTTACTGCCGTGTACAATTTAACACCGCCGGCACTTAAGGTGCGCTCGGTGTTGGGGCCGCAATTGCCTGTCAAGACGGCCTGGACACCGGCATCGATTACAACCTTACCCGAGCTGATGCCGGCCCCGCCGGCTGCAGCAGCGCTTTCGTTTTCAATTATGCTGAAGTCCATTGTTCCGGTGTCAACAATGACAAAGTACGCCGCCCTTCCGAACCGGGGGTCAACCTGTGAATCCAATGTTTTTCCGGTTGATGTAATTGCAATTTTCATAATGTGCCTTTCTTGTTTTAAGACAGCAGTTAATATTCTGTAACATCTACTTTGATGGGTGGCAGCCTCAAGCGAGTCCCGAAAAATCGGGACGAGCTTGGGGATGGCTGAGTAGGGGCGGTTCGCGAACCGCCCTTACTGACCACCACGCATTTATCGTGTTACAAACAAATAGTTATTTCTTACTTTCCGCTTCGAGCTGCTCGATGCGCTTCTTGATTTCACCGATGGCATTCTGGAAATACTCGGCTTGTTGTTTCAGGCCGGCAAGCTCCTGCTCCGGAGCTACTGTTGGTGCAACCGGCGCAGGGTAAGGCACATAGGGGCTCGCAACAGCGCCGCCCCAGGCGGGGTAGCCGTAACCTGCTCTTGCCCAGCCGAAACCACGTCCAAATCCTCGGCCTCGGCCTCCGCCCCAGTAACCTCGGCCGCCAACCGGATTCATATAACCGGGTACTGAGTAGCCGGCACAGTATCCTGCAGCTCTTCCTGTCATTGGTCCCATTCCGCCCGGCCCTGTACCATCAAATCCTGGCATCTATTTAACCTCCTTAACTAAATCAACAGCATCTCTAAATGTTTTGCTCTTTCTGAAAATCATTTCACCAACTTCACAACCAAGGTCCCTTGCGATAACAGGGCACTTGGCCCGCAAAATAAAGAATATATCTTTATCAACATCACTCAGGGTTTCATAATTGCCCTGTCCCTTGGCAATAACCAAATCCGCTTCGTCAAATCGGCGCCGAAACGCCTCTGAGCAACTCTCCAGAATCGTGCCCGGCGCATCCGAGCCATTGTCGATAACCGTAACTATATCGGTTAAGCCAACTATCTCGGCGTCTTCCATAGTCGCGTCATTTATAATGGGGCCGGCCTTGACAACAAAAGTTATGTTCTCGCAAGGCAGTTGTTCAATCAGCAGCCGGTCGAAAACAATTTCGCCGGCGTTATCACCGAGGTAAAGAATGTCCTTTGCCTGAGCGGTTGCGTTCCTGAACTCTTTCAATGCGTCCATATCCAGCGGCTCTGTCAGAGACTGAGCAATAGTTTCTTCAACCTGGGATTCTGCCAATCCGGACTTGACACCCAAATCAATGATGTTGCCTGCAATCGCTAACCGAACCGCTGTCTCGAAAGGGTCGGTAGAAGCTTGAACTTGCTCTCGTAATTCAGGATACATCTTCAGAGCCAACTGGTTAAAGCGGTTTTTTGTTTGCAGGTATGGGTCCTGAACACCTGTTAATTTGCGAATCATCCGATGTATTTTTTGGGCCATAGCCGGGGGACTCTGGCGTAAATCCATCCTGGAAGCCAGGCGGAGGACCCCACGCATAACCTGTTCGTGAATCTGCTCGTCGTCTGTTATCAACCTTGCCGAATCAAGCGCCTGACGGACAAAACACGGAATACAATCGAAATAAGTTCTCATAAGTAATCAGATGTCCTTATTTTCGTTTAACTCAATCGTCCCACTTTGGCGTTAATCCGTGGCCGTTATTTATGTCTTCTACGTCTATTATGGGCATATGCCCGTAATAAATCCAGTAAAAATTTGGAAAAATAATTTTTTTTTGGCTGGCGGGATTCCGGGCAAATCCGGAGAACCCGCGGAAAATGGGAAAAGTGTGTGCAATTGGTGGTATTTCGGCTAAAATTAGCTACTGAACAGTATTTAGTTGTAGAGAGAAATTAAAAATCAAATGCCTCGTCCGGCACCGCATTGACGTAAAACAGAATGACAAAAAGGAGCGGGAAGACATAAAGGAAGGGATTATTATGGAGACGGTTTTGCAGACAAACATAGGTGGGCAGAAGCCAGAGCGAGGTAAGGTGCGCGATATATATGATTTGGGCGACAGGCTGCTCATAGTTGCGACCGACAGGATAAGCGCCTTCGATGTGGTTATGGCCAACGGCATACCGTATAAGGGGATTGTTCTGACGCAGATTTCGCTTTTCTGGTTCGATTTTTTGGGTGCGGACGTTGAGCATCATTTAATTAGTGCCGACATAAGCGGTTTTCCTGGGCCGTTTTGCGATTGCGCCGAGCAGTTGGCCGGGCGGAGCATGCTGGTTAAAAAGGTGGATGTTTTGCCGGTTGAGTGTGTGGTGCGCGGCTATCTGGCCGGCTCGGGCTGGAAGGAATATAAGCAGAGCGGCACGGTCTGCGGGCAGAAGCTGCCGACCGGGTTGAAGCAGTGTGAAAAGCTGCCGGAACTGATATTTACGCCGGCGACCAAGGCCGAGATGGGGACACACGATGAGAATATCAGTTTCCAGCGGTGTGTGGATGTTATCGGAAAGCAAGCAGCGACGTATGTGCGTGACAAGAGTATGGAGATTTTCAAAAAGGCCGGCGCGTATGCCGAGAGTAAAGGGATAATCTTAGCTGATACGAAGTTTGAGTGGGGCCTTGTCGATGACAGGATTATTTTGATTGATGAGGTTTTGACGCCGGACTCTTCGCGGTTCTGGCCTGCCGATAAGTATGAGACAGGCAGGGACCAGGAAAGTTTCGATAAGCAGTTTGTTCGCAATTTTCTGGAGAGTATAAATTTTGACAAATCGGGGCTGGGGGTGGAGCTGCCCGAAGATATCAGGCAAAAGACCAGCGCAAAATACATCGAGGGCTACGAGCGCTTGACCGGCAAAAAGTTCGAAGCATAAGTCCTAAGTGAGGGCAGGGATTTGGGGAAAAATAGCGGCTGTGAAAATGACGGAATTAAAAAGCGCCTTTTTGCAAGACGATTTGTTTTCTTTGCAGCGGCACCGATACTTTTTGCCGGATTAGCTTTTTTGATTTATTCGAATACATTCGGCACACCGTTTGTTTTCGACGACCATTTGCATATTCCCGACAATCGGCACATCCGCCTGACCGAATTGAACTTCAAAGACATTATCGCAGCAGGGGTTAAAAGTCACGCCGAACACCGTCCGGTAGCCAACATCAGCTTTGCCCTCAATTATTATTTTCATCAATATGATGTGGCCGGCTACCATTTAACCAACATCTTCATCCATATCCTCACAGCCGTCTTCGTCTGGCTTCTGGTAAAAAACACCTTGCTCACTCCATCTTTGCGCAGCAAATACAAACACGCCGGCCCGATTGCATTTTTTGCCGCCCTGCTTTGGCTCGCACATCCCTTGCAAACCCAATCAGTTACTTACATCGTCCAAAGAATGAACAGTCTGGCGGCTATGTTCTATGTTTTATCGCTGTTACTTTATATTAAGGGGCGACTGGCCGGTCAGGATGCAAAAAAGACCTGGCCTTGGTACATCGGCTGTGTTATTGCAGGCCTGCTGGCATTGGGCTCCAAACAGATAGCAGCGACACTGCCGCTGTTTATCTTTCTTTATGAATGGTTCTTCTTTCAGGATTTGAGCCGAAACTGGCTGAGACGGCGGCTGCCGTATTTTATGGCAATAGTTTTTATTTGCGTTCTTGTCGGCCTGGTTTATTTAGGCCCAAATCCATTTGAGAAACTGACTTGGTCTTATGCCCAGCGTCACTTTACAATGGCCGAAAGACTGCTGACCCAGTTTCGTATAGTGATTTTCTATGTCAGTCTTTTGTTCTATCCCAATCCAGCCAGGCTCAACCTCGACCACGATTTTGCAATATCGCATTCATTAATTGACCCGCCGACAACTTTGCTTTGTCTGGCGCTTATTTTGGCGCTGATAGCGTTGGCTGTTTGGTCGGCTAAAAAAGAAAGGTTGCTTTCCTTTTGCATCCTGTGGTTCTTTGGCAATTTGGTGATTGAGTCATCGATAATCGGGCTGGAGCTTGTATTTGAACATCGGCTTTATCTACCATCCGTATTCGTGTCTTTGGCGACTGTTACATTAGTTTGGCGTTATATAAAACAGGCCTGGGCCAGGGTGACAGTTGTTTGTATAGTGCTATTGCTGTTGTGCAACTGGACATACCAGAGAAACAGCGTCTACGCTGATGCTGTTACTTTATGGGCTGATTGCGCAGCCAAATCACCAGCCAAACCCAGGCCGTACAGTAATCTTGCAACGGCTTTGAAAGATTCGGGCAGGCCGGCTGAAGCCGTCGTGTATTTTAATAAATCGCTGGAATTAGAACCGGATTCTGCTGAGGTTCATAGTAATCTGGGCAATGCCCTTAGTAAGCTTGGCCAGACCGATGAAGCAATTGAACATTACAAAAAGGCATTAAACCTCAAGCCAAACTTTTCAGATGCGCACTATAATCTGGCGTTAGCGTTGGCCAGGCAGGGAAAGACCGATGAGGCCATTGCCGAATATCGTGATGCGCTGCGGTTTAAGCCGGATGATGTCGATGCACTGAGCAATCTGGGATTTGAGTTGGCTAAGCAGGGCAATTTTGATGAGGCTATTAAATATTATAAAAAAGCCCTTGGATTCGAACCGAAGAATGTAATTGCTCACGGTCGGCTGGGATTGGCGCTGGCCGGTGTTGATAAAATCGATGAAGCTTTAGAGCAGTTCCGGATTGTGCTCGAAGCCCATCCAGACGATGTGGAAATGCAGTGCAATGTGGGGATTCTTTTGGAGCGGCAAGGCAAAATTACCGAGGCGATAAAGGAATATCGCCAGGCGCTGCAAATCAATCCTGACTATACCAACGCTCAGGAGCTCTTGAAGGCTGCGTTATCAAAGCAGAAAAATCGCTAAGGAGACGTCAGTTAGTTGACACTTGAATAAAAGAATCGCTACATTTCGATGGATGCAGTTGCTGGTGCTTGCAGGGGTTCATTTCCTGATTGATATGTTCGCCGGTATGCTGCCCGCCATCCTGCCTGCAATCCGGGTTGAGTTTGCATTAAGCCTGTCCCTGGGCGGCATTCTTTTGGTCGTGCTGCATATGACGAGCAATGGGGTTCAGGTGCTGACCGGCCATACACGTGCTGACAAGCGCGGGCCTTTGTTTTTGCATCTCGGGCTGATATTGGCCGCGAGTATATGCCTGCTGGGTGTGCTGCCGAGGTCGGGCGGCGCCTTTGCCGCGATGCTTGTCTTGGCCACAGTCAGCGGCTGCGGGATAGCGATAGTGCACCCGGAAGCGCTGCGGGCTGTTCACCGGTTTAAGCGGATTCCGCCGCCGGTCAGTACAGGCGTCTTTATGGCCGGCGGCTTTCTGGGATACGCAAGTGGCGGAGCGATCTCGACTATTCTTGTCTCCCGGTTCGGCCTGCCGGGTTTGTATCCTCTAATTCTTTGTCCCGCTGTCGGCATTTTGATGGTCATATTCCTGAGAATCCGTATGGCGGTTGAGCCGAGAGTGCGCAGCGAAAATAGGTCGGGGACAGGTGAGAGCCGGTTGTCTTTCTGGCTCATAATAGCTATGGCTATGCCCGCAGCTATTTCTACGCTCGTTCTTGCATCACTGCTGCCGACGGTACTCTATGAGCTTGGTTTTGAGCTTACTTTCGGCGGTTTCTCGGCAACGATGTTCGGTCTGGGAGGGGCGGTGGGCGCGTTTGTGTGGGGAGGTATCGCTCATAAGAAAGGGGCACTTCCATGTTCAATTGTCGCACTTTTTCTTGCGGTTCCTTTCTTAGTGACATACCTGATATTGATAGACAACAGAATGGCTATATGGATACTGTTTGGTGCCGGCTTTTTCGCAATATCAGCTTATGTATTGATGATAACGCTGGCCAGAGCCGCCACCGGGCCGAACCTCGGACAGCGAATGGGCTTTATGGTAGGGGGTACGTGGGCGTTGGCCAATATTGTTTTTATGGCCTTGCTGCCTGTCGCAGAACATTTCGGTACGAATGTCATCTTAAAATTTGTGCCTCTGGGTTATCTGTTTTCGGGCGCTTTTGGACTTTTCATTATGCTGAAAATCCAGAGGCGGCCGGTGCGGAATTAGCCGGTAAATAGCCGAAGATAGACTGTTGAAAGAGCATTTCGATGGAATTCCAGGAAAAGTGTGCGCGGTTTTATCTTTTCGGGAAAAAACTTTTACACAAAATGCACTCTGGGCCGTTATTATTATGTGGAAACTGGAAATTTTCAGGTTTTACGGAAGCTTGGGGCCTAATAGATGAAGTATTCAAAGCGAGCGGAGCTCTTTAGACAGGTAAAAGCTGACTATATCGACTTCTTGGCATCGGTTCTCTGGAAGCTGACGGGCGACAGGGAGCTTTTCACTGAGGCGATGCAGTATTCGCTGTTAGGGATGTGGCAAAATGTCGAGAAGCTCAACGGCCCAAAAGCAGGTGCATATATCTACAGGATTGCGCTGACAGCTAATTCGGCGGCGTGGCGAAATAGGATCGGCAGAGATGGCCAAATCGCGAGAAGCCAAATCGGCATTGCCAATGGCCCGGATGAGAAAGTCAGCAGGAGTGAATTGGTCGCGAAGGTAAGACAAGCGGTAGCCCAGCTTCCGGCCAGGCAGTCAAAGGCGATAGTGATGCGATACTTCGAGCAACAAAGTTACGAGGCCGTCGCTGAGAAATTGAACTGCAGCGAGGCCGGGGCAAGGTCGCACGTATCCAAGGCAGTTGCAACTTTGAAAAGCAAGCTGGCGATTTTGACAGAATGGGAGGAATAAAATGAGCAAAGAAAGTATTGAAGACATCCTCAAAAACATCGGCAGTGAAGATGTGCCGGCCGAGGTGCGCAAAATCGCACAGGAAACGTCAAGAGATTTCAGTGAAACTTTGATGCGACCAAGACAACATATTTTATTGGGGTATATCATGAAAAGTAAAATAACAAAACTGGCCGCTGCGGCGGTGATAGTTATTGTAGCTGCGTTGACCGTACGCCATCTCAATCTCACCAAGCCAACCTATGGGATTACCGATATGCCAGAGCTGATAAAAAAGGCCAAGACCATTCATATGAAAGGGTGGGTGTATTTCCCCAACGGACAAGATGGCCGGGAACCTGCGAAATTAGAATTTGAGTATTGGTTCGATGTTGAAAACGGGCGCTATAGACTGTACAAACCGGGCGGAATCGACAAAGATACGGGTGAGCCCAGGTATTATACGACCATTTCAGACGGCCGGTATGTTATGGGTGAAACTTACCACCGTCCCGTTAAGGGCAAACCTTGGAAATCAATTTCTTTTACCAAACTAAGTCCCTTCAAAGCCCGGCTTGAGGCGTACAAAAACTCTTACGTGTTTTTAATGCGGATGTTTGGGAATATAGATCAAATCGAAGGTTCGGCAAAAGTTGGGCGGGAAAAATTTGAGGGGACCGTGTTCGACATCTGGGAGAATGAATTTTACTTTTCCGACGGTCGAGGCACCAAAATAAAAACCTGGGTGGACCCCGATTCGGGTGATGTGGAGCGAATACTTTTTTGGCAAAAGAGACAAAAAGCCGACCCGAATTGGAGGTTAGTAATTGATGTACATACTATTGAGCTTAATGTTGTTACACCACCAGGCATCTTCAAGACCGAGCCGCCGGAAGGCTACAAGCTGGACAATACTAAAGAAACAGCCCTTCTGAGTGGGCTTGGCATAAGTCCCGAAAAAGTTATGCGTCAAGATTACGAATTGCATGTTCACATAGGCTTTACACTTAAAGACGGCAGCGTAATAATTGGCTGGAGCTGCCCGGACAAAAACCGTAGTTCACAAGCTGATTTGTTCGAGAATCTTAATTCTGGTGGAAATATGCCTGAGCTGGCATGTAAAATTGAAGGTCTGACGGCAATTCCACGGAAATTAGGCATAAGCTACACGGGGCATCATCTTGCTTACACACATAAGGACAGGATTTTCTACGAGTGGAGTCTTTATGTTCCGGATAACCAACCGCCTCAGCGCAGTATGCTATTTGCTTACGAGGTAAATCTTGAATTTGATGTGGATAAGAGCAGGTTTGGAACCTGGCCGCGGAACATATCTGAGGATTTGGTTATAGACTCGAGGTATGATTTTGACACGTGGGTTCTTGGTGCTATGGCTGAGCTTAGTGACAATGGAAAAGCACCGGAACAGGTAACTTATGGCGATGTTCTACAATTAGCAAAGTAAATACGCAACCGACCAAGCCATTAGCAGCCTACCAACAAACACAAGGCCGGGCTTTTTGGCTCGGCCTTTTTATCGTTTTACTTAGCCCCACGTTTTACGTGGGGTTTAAACATTCATAAATTCCAGGCCGTGGTGAAGGCCTTGAAGCTGCGGTCGTAAGTTTTCTCCACGTCAGGCGGGAAGCAGCAGCCGGGCAGCTGCTTCGACGATAAATGATAGCTTATGCACTCACAGCACATTCCCTTTCTCTCACAGCCGGGATATGTACAACCACAGTCTTTTAGATTTTGCTCTTTTTCGCATTCCATTAAAAAACCTCCGGTTTTTAAGTTCGAAATTCGAATATCGAGATCCGAAACAATATCAAAATTCAAATTTTCAAATGTTCAAAACATCATTTCATTCGTATGCGGGAAATATTATAGAGGCAGATTATGAGAAATGCAACTCAATTATGTCTTTGTCGTTGAGGACGTGGTTTCTCTGGGCGTTTTGTCCGGGATATACGCCGGTGCCCCATATCCTCGCGAATTTGAGTTTTTCGGCTAACTGGCGGTGGATGGCGATGGCCAGGTCCATAACCGTCGAGCCGGCCGGCAGCGTGAACGGCTCGGTCATATCGGCGGTTCCCTTCCCGTCCCAAAAATAATTCTCATTTTGATTGACTCATAGGGGCCCTGAAAGTAAAATTCTCTCATCAAATTAACCGTAGTGCTGTATCTTCCGCAGAGTTGGTGTCCAAACCTAATTCCGGTGATACAGAATAAGGCAAGAAAATGGCAAAAGGAACACTCGTGATTGGTCTAACAGGGTCGTTTGGGAGCGGTTGCGGTGAGGTATCTGAATATCTCCAAAAGAAAGGATTTGAAAAATTCTCGCTAACAAAGCGGATAAGGAATGAGGCAAAAGGAAGAGAAATTGAACATCCGAGCAGAAGAGATATGCAGAATATCGGCGACGATCTGAGAAAAAAACACGGGAATGCCTTCTTGGCAAAAGAGGTCATAAGTGAAATTGGAGATGCGCCAAACCGCAAAATCGTGGTCAAGAGCATTCGGAGTCATTACGAGGTTAAAGAGTTCAGATCTACCTTCCATAACGATTTCATTTTGTTCAATATAGATTCAGATGAAGAAACTCGTTACGCTCGCTGCATAGAGAAAGATAAATACACACGTCGCATTGATTTTGATTATGACGACGAAAGAGACTCGGGGGAAAATCAGCCTGACTATGGCTAACAAGTCAGAAAGTGCGTCGACAGTGCTGATGTGGTAATTAATAACCTCGGTTCTATTAAAGAGTTACACGAAAAAGTTAACCGATATCTAAAACTAATTGTAAATCCTGGTTCTAAGAGGCCCCGTCCCCACGAGATTAATATGAAAATGGCTTTCGAGCAAACTCGAAATTCACTTTGTCTTAAAAGAGGTATCGGTGCTGTTATAACGGATAACGGACAGGTAATTGCAAGTGGATATAATGGTACTCCAGAAAAAGTAGCTTCCTGCATAAGTTTAAATTCCTGTTACAAAGACCATGCTAAGGAGTGCGAGGTTGTGGACTGCAGAACTCCTTTTCAAGCAATCTTGAGAGTTTGCGTCAAGTGCGGTAGGCCAATAGAGCAAAAAAGAGTTGCAGAACTCGAGAAGAACCTGGATTTGTGCCGGGGACTACACGGCGAAGAAAAAGCAATCCTTCAGATAGCCAAGAAAGGTGGGGCGAGTCTGAAAGATACCATACTGTACACAACGACTTTCCCTTGTCTATTGTGCGCCAAAAAGATAATAGAAGTTGGTATAAGTGAGGTCTGGTATGTAGAGCCATATCCCTTTACGGAAGCATATAGGATTTTAGAAGACGCTGGAGTGCGACTTAAGAAATTTGAGGGTGTAAAGAGTAGTCAAGTCCTCGATAGGCTGTACCCAAGGAGAACGTAGTCGCAAATTTTTCTACGAGATATCAAACCCGGTAAAGGATTAGCTGTGTCTATGGAAGGAGCAAAAAAATGAGAAAGGAATTGAACAAAAAAGTGTTTAAGGAATGTCCCGTCTGCGGTGCCAACACGTTTGCTTATGACTCACAACTAGGCGCAAACCGATGCAATAATGACCTGTGTAGGTGGAATGACAAACCTGGGAGTGCTGCCGACGTTCCAATGTCTTTCTTGCGTTATTGTCTTGTTCATGCTAAATCAATGGCTCATAAGCAATATATTGAGAATGTGATGAATAGGATGATGGAAAAGGTGTAACAATTGCTCATTTAAGAGAATGTGAGATCTGTAACATACCTGCGATTGTGTTTGCGTCATCTTGTGGTCAGTTAAACAATTATGCAAAATGCAACTCAATAATGTCTTTATCGTTCAGGATATGGTTTCTCTGGGCGTTTTGTCCGGGATATACGCCGGTGCCCCATATTCTTGCGAATTTGAGTTTCTCGGCTAACTGGCGGTGGATGGCGATGGCCAGGTCCATAACGGTTGCCCCGGCCGGCAGCGTAAACGGCTCGGTCATATCGGCTGGCTTGCCGGGCGGTTTGGCATAAATCCGGATGATACCTAATGAACTAAAAAAGGTCGCAGAGAGTTTGTCGAGGCCGGCGCCGGTTTCGCTTGAGATTTCGACAAATTCAAAGCGGCGTTTGCACGATTGTTTCAGGGTTCCGAGGGCGCCGGTTTTGGCGATGTCGGATTTGGTGCAAATGCAAAAGACCCTTTTAGCCAGGACGTTGCCGTGTTCGTCCACAGTTGATGTTTCGGCATCGATGAGCAGGTTTCTTGACTCCAAAAAGTCCAGGCAGATTTGCAATTGTTCGCCAACGTCGGCAGAAAGGTCAATAACGATGGCAATTACATCACAGTTGCGGTATGTCCCCACCTGGCCGGGGGCGAGGTAGTCGGCGGTAATCGGCGGCATATCGACGAGCTGAATCGGGACATCCTCGAACGTCACCATTCCAGGGACAGGCGCGCTGGTAGCGAAAGGAAAATCGGCAACGTTGACCTTTGCATTGGTCAGGGCGGCAACGATGGAGCTTTTGCCGCAGTTCGGCGTCCCTAAAAGAACAATCTGGCCTGAACCGCTTCGCGGCATGTGGAAGATGTCGACGTGTGTGGCGGCTTTCTTTACGGGGGCTTCCTTTAGTTTGCTCAGTTTCTTTCGCAAATCTGCGCGCAAGTGGTCGGTGCCTTTGTGCTTGGGCATAACGCGCAGCATCTGCTCGAGCGCCAGAAGTTTCTCCTCAGTGGTCGTCGCCTCGCGAAACCACTTCTCTGCCTTAAAATATTCCGGTGTTAGATTAGCTGGCATCGTTCAAAGTTAAAAGTAAAAAGGTAAAAGTAAAAAACGAAAAGCAAATACCTTTCTTATTATTTTCGGGCGTTGATGATAATTTGAGCTATGATTCTGCAGACTTCATCTATCTCCTTAGTCAATCCAGTCAAATCTTCCTTACGGACTGTATTTGAAGCGACCAACAATCGCAACCAGTACCTTGTCTCACGAGCTTCTTTGAGAGCAATGCTGTATTTGTGTATGAAGTCTGCCTTACTTTCTGCTGCTTGCGCTTCTTCAATATTGGCTCCAATTGAGGTTCCTGAGCGTACGATTTGGGACGATAAGGTTTTCCTGGATGGCGTGGTGTTGCTAATCTTGTCTGCTAATTTACAGATATTAACGGCAAACTCGAAGGTGCGCTTATCAATATCTATAGCTCTTGCCATATTACTTTTTCCTTTTGCCTTTTCCCTTTTTACTTTAGTCGCAGAGTCTCTCTGCGACGAGGTCTCCGACTTCGCTGGTCGAGAAGCCCATTTTGCCGGCCTGGAGCGACTTTATCTTGTTGGCGGTTACGAACATCACGACTTGCTCTACCTTTTGGGCGGCTTCTTCTTCGCCGAGCGTCTCAAGCATCATTTGGGCGGCGCAAATAGCAGCTAAGGGATTGATAATACCTTTGCCGGTATATTTCGGTGCGCTTCCGCCTATCGGCTCAAACATACTGACGCCTTCGGGGTTGATATTTCCGCCGGCTGCAATGCCCATACCGCCCTGGACCATTGCGCCGAGGTCGGTGATGATGTCGCCGAACATATTGCCGGTAACGATAACGTCGAACCATTCGGGGTTCTTGACCATCCACATACAGGTGGCGTCAACGTGATAGTATTCTCTTGCGATATCGGGATATTCGGCATCGCCCATTTCGTGAAACGCCCGTTCCCACAGGTCGTAGATGTAGGTCAGCACGTTGGTTTTGCCGCACAGAGCGAGCGTGTTCTTGTCGCCTTTACCGCGTGCCTTTTTGCCGTACTTGCGGGCGTATTCGAATGCGTATTTGAGGCACCGGTCAACCTGGAAGCGGTTATAGACGGCGGATTGAACAGCCACTTCGTTGGGTGTTCCTTTCATTGTAAAGCCGCCCGTGCCGGTGTAGAGGTCGCCTGTATTTTCGCGAACGACGACGAAGTCTATATCGTCAGGCCCCTTGTCTTTTAACGGAGTTTCTACTCCCGGATAGAGCTTGACCGGCCGTAAATTTATATATTGGTCCAGTTCGAAGCGCGCTTTGAGCAAAATGCCCTTTTCCAAAATTCCCGGCGCGACGTCGGGATGGCCGATTGCGCCTAACAGGATTGTGTCGAATTTGCGCAGCTCTTCGACGGCACTATCGGGCAGGGTCTCGCCCGTCCGTTTGTATCTTTCCCCGCCGAAATCGAATTCGGTTAAATCGACTTTGAAATTGAATTTGTCCGCAGCGGCTTTTAATACCTTTACCGCTTCGGCTGTTACTTCCGGCCCGGTCCCGTCACCGGGGATTACTGCAATCTTGTACACTTTTAGGTCTCCTTGTCGTAAAAAACTATTTATGTTTTTCCCCTGTATCCTCAGGGGGTTCGCTTTTCTTAACTCGGTGAGGCAGCATGACTTTCGCTCGCTCGGCTACGGGGCGCAACGACTCGTGCTTATACCCGCCGGGAGTGTCCTGATACCAGTAATAAACCGTTGCGTAATCAACCCAGCAGCCGTCATTGGCCACCGCTTTCGGCCACTCAGCCCGTTTGGTAAACATTCGCTCATAAGACCAGTTAATGTGCCACGACAAAGACTTATTAAACCGTATCGGCATATGGTCGTGAAAACGGTAAATCGACAGGCGATTAGTCTTGCCTTTGTCAACCAGCGGCATTCCCGCACGCAGTCCGGCAAAAGTTGTTTGGAAGCCCCAGCTAAATGTAAACGAATCCTCCGTGCCGAGGTAATCGATTGCGCGCTCTCGGCCGTCAATGTCCACTTCGTTATTACCTTCCATTACGAAAGCAAAGCCCTTAAACAGGGGTTCATCGGTTACGACACTAAATTGACGTCCGATGATATGTCCTGCTCCTTTGATTTCAAAGAACATTTCGTCGGTATTCTTGGTTACTTGGAAGCACTTGCGGCGGTATGTGGCGTGGAAGTAGCCGAAATCATCGTTCCATTTCGGCAGGGTTTCCCATTCCACATAGCTGTAGTTCATAGCGTTTTTGTCGGAGCCATTGCGCAATATGACCCTGGCGCGAGATTTGAACGGCATTGGAAAGTAGCAGTTATAGCTCCAGGGCGCGCATTCGACCAGATTTGACGTAAAGTACATACTGTTGCCGTTACAGCCGTCGCCAAAGAAGTCGGCCAGGGGGCACATCACCGCCGGCTCCTCGGCATCGTCGAACCATATCTCTATTGCGATGCCGCGCGACAGAACATCTTTGGGCTGGTGACGGGTTGTATGGATATGTTTGATGATGCCGGGGCCCTTGATATCAGCTACGGTGATTTGCGTATGTGCCTTCAATGGTTTCAGATTCGCATAGCGGTCGTAACACCATCCGGCATTGGAAAAGCCCGTAGTTCTGTCCTTTTGGATTTTAGCTATATCGGCCGACCTATCAACGGCCGGCAATTCGATGCCGCCAAGAGCTAATACAAAAAACACAGACAAGATAAAATTTTTCCTTTTCATTGTTGTTTGAGCCTTTCTTATTATATGGTTCGGCAGGCCGTTATCTTTGATTATCCGTATTCTATTTTCTGTCCTTTCCGGCTTTGGGCCTGTATTCCGGGTTGGGGCTGGGCATCTGCGCGTCCACCGCCTTTCGCCAGTCGTGCAGCATCTTGCGAAGCTGGGCCGCCTTTCTTGGCATCTCGGCGGAGAGGTCGTGTTTCTCGCCGACGTCGTCTTTCAAATTGTACATCTCTACGCGCTTGTCTTCATAGAATTCAATCAGCTTGTAATCGGCGGCCCGCACGGCTCCACCGGGACTGCCGCCCTGATTGCCGTAGTGAGGATAGTGCCAGTAAATCGCTTTGCGTCTCGGCTTGCCTGTCTGCCGCAGCAGCGGCACCAGGCTCACGCCGTCGCGGTGCTGTTTTGGCCGCAGCGACAGACCCGCCATCTCCAGCATCGTCGGGTAGAAGTCGGTGCTGGTTACCGGCTCATTGCACACGCTGCCTGGTTTGACCACGCCGGGCCATTTGATAATCATCGGTTCGCGAATGCCGCCCTCATACAGCCAGCCCTTGCCCGCCCGTAATGGCACGTTTGATGTGGGCGAGCCCTCGGACGTGGACAGTCCGCCATTGTCGGACATAAATATTACAACCGTATTGTCCACCACACCCAGCTCCTCGAGTTTCTTCATCACTCGTCCGACGCTTTCATCCACGCTTTGAACCATGCCGGCATAAACCGGATGGTCCTGTACCTGCCGTGCCAGCCGCTCTCCCTCGGGCACAAAACGCGGCTCCTTGACCGGCAGGTTTTCGGCCTTGGCCTTATACTTTGCAGCGAGCTCTTTCTTCGACTGCAATGGTGTGTGCACGGCGTAGTGCGACAGGTACAGGAGAAACGGCTTGTCGCTGTTGGCTTCGAGGAACTTGAGCGACTCGTCGGTAAGGCGGTCGGTGAGATACTCCCCGGAGCGGCCCTCAATCGGGGGATTGCTGCGCCATTGGGGATAGAAATAGCTCCGCGGCATTCCGCTGCGGGTGCCGCCGATATTAACATCGAAGCCCTGGTGCTCGGGATAATACGGTTTATCGCCCAGGTGCCACTTGCCGACAAAGCCGGTCGCGTACCCGGCCTCTTTCAACGCCTCGGCTATGGTCACTTCCTCCAGCGGCATCTGGTCAAGGTAATCAGCGGGATTCAATTTCCCTCGCCGCCTGCCTTTGAGGTAGTCTGTCAGCTTTAGCCTCGCCGGATATTTGCCTGCCATTATACTTGCCCGCGTTGGTGAGCAGACCGGACAAGCCGCGTAGGCATCGGTGAACCGCATACCCTGGCTCGCCAGCCAGTTTATATTTGGCGTCTCGTAAAAGCTGCTCCCGTAACAGCCGGTGTCCATCCAGCCCATATCGTCGATGAGAAAGAAAACAAAGTTGGGTTTTTTCGCAGACGAGTTACCCGGCGACCTCTGGGAGGAGCTTTCACATCCCGGCAGCGCCATCGCCGCCGCACCTAAGCCGATTGTCTTAAAAAAATCACGTCTATTCATCAAATTTCTCTTCTTGTAAAAATTGCCGTTTTTTCCAATTACCCATACTATACTCTCCAGGAACCGCCTTATCAATAAAATCTACACGGTATGCCTTTCGGCAGTGGCAGTCCGCAGTCCTAAGGACTCCTTACGGAGGACGCCTAACGGCGGAAAGTCGAGTCCAGTTCAATGCGTATTTACCTTCTTTGTTCCATTGCTCTGCTGTCCCGCGTTTGTTGTAAAACTTTACCACATTACTGGATTTCAAGCGAAGGTTGGTAACTATGAATCCTGGCCTTGGAAATAGTCCTCCTGCATGCCATTAAAAAAGACAGGCTCTATCTACCGGCGAGGAAATACTTTCGCCGAAATCCGATAATTCGCGTTTGACATAGGTACTCGTTCTGCTATATTGACATCGTTATTCTTAACGGTTTCGCCGAAAAATGGAAACAGGATAGATGAATGGCCGCGCCGCTTCGCTCTGGGCCATTCGCCGCCACAGTCCGGCGCAAGTCATTTTCAAGCAAGGAGAAACAGATATGGGCGATAAGGGAAAAAGGGATAAAGGCAAAAGAGAACAACAGAAAAAGGCCCTGCTTAATCCAAAGGAAAGACGAAAATTGAAAAAAGAAAAGAAGAATAAATAATTGCCAAAGTGGCCGAGGCCCCAAAATACGCCAAAAACCTAAAAAAGGTTCCGGACACCTTTAATTATCCCCGGAAGAACCCAAAAAAAGCAGGACGGATCCTGTTCATCCGTCCTGCTTCGTTGTTGTGATTTTTCCTGAAATTATTCAGCGTCGTCAAAACTCCAGGTACTTACTGTGTGGGTTACAGGAGTCGTTTCAGGTACAGGCATTTCGATGGCTTTGAACTCTGTACCGTCATTTTTAAACATGGCAAGTTTGGCAGACCAGTTTACCATAGAAACAGTCTGAAGCTCGGTCTGTCTTTTCCGCAGTGCAGCCAGTTTCCGCTTAGAATCTTCACGGGCGGCCCTCGCTTGACTCAGTGCACTGGCTAAATCGGTTCGTTTTAAAGCCATCGCATTGTGCTCACGGGCCATGTCGATTACACGTTCGGCCTTGACTTGCTGTATTCGTGCGTTGAACCTGGCCTTTACAGCATCAAGATAGACCTGTGCGGCCTCACGTTTTGCAGAGTTGGCAGCCAGAATAATATCCATGTCAGCTTGCGCGGTCGCATATTTGGCATCAATGTTGGCATTTTCGCACATTTTGCTTGTATTTGCGTTTGCTATCATACGGTCACAGGCAGCTTCGCTCCGGAGGCTCTGGCTTAATGCCAGTCCTCTGTCTCGTTCTATCTGTGCCTTCGATATCGCGTGTTCCATTGTAGATTGTGCGTTAATGCGGCTGATTTCTGCATCTCTTTTTTGTCGCAGAACGGTCGCTTGCGTCAATGCCTGCTGATGGTCGGCTTGGGCGATTCTTGCCCCCGATTGGATTGAATTTTCAATTTTGGCCAGTTCTGCGTCAAGATATCTGTGGGCAGAATCAACCTGCGCGTCAATCTGTAGTGCAAGAGCTTCTTGCGAATCAGAGATACTTTGGGCTTCTGCAATGAGTTTTGAATACTGGGCGTTGCCGCGCTGTTGTGCGGCCCAAAGCGCAACGTTTAATTCTTCGACATCATTTTTGCCGCACTTGGTAACGGCTCCTGCTTCTGCAAGAAGTTGTTCTGTGCGAGCGTTGGCAATCTGCTCCAGAGCGTTCGCTTGACTGTGATAATCCAGGACCTCGGCTTCTTTTTCCTTACGGAAGGACTCCGCTTGCACAATGTGCTGGCGGTATTTCGATTCTACGATATCCATCTCTTTTTCAGTCTTGGTTTCAATTTCGCTGAACCGTGAACGGGCCTGGGCTTCAAGAGCATCCGCGATGGCTAACTGTTCTGATGCAATGGCGTCTTCCTGTGTTTTTACGGCCAGGAGATTTGTTTTGGCTTCTGCGAATGTCGCTTCTGTGACCAATTCGTACGCGTTAGCTTGCGCCCTGGTTCTCATAACCTCCGCAAAGCTTGTGCGATACTCTGCGATGTGATTCGGTTCTATCCTGGCCGCGACAGCCTCGACTTGCGGAACATCCGGTACCTCGTGCAGTTCTTCTGTCTGCTGTGATACGTCAGTGGTGTTCTTGTCGATTTCCACTTTATTGTCCGCTTTTTTAGAAGCAATTTCTTCTAAGACTTCCTGTTTGATTTTTGCCGCTTCCGCTTCGGCTTCGGCGATAATCTGAAGTTTTTGTGCTTCGGCTACAGCTTCGGCATGAATCGCTGTTTGACGTACCGCCTCGGCACAAGCGGTGGCTTCTGTCTTAACAAATTCGGCACGAGCGACTTGTTCGACCCTGTCCGAACTAATTCGGAGTTTCTTGACTTCATTGAGTTCATCGTCGAGTTTGGCCTGAGTTTCAGCAAGCAGCGATTCGTAGTTGGCTGCTGAACTGTCCTGATGATGGTGAATTTCCGCCCGGAGACGGTCAATTTCAGCCATGGCCTTGTCAAAGCGGGTAGGCGCCTTGGCGGATTTCTCTTGTGTTTTCGCCTGCGCTTCGGCCTTGACAGACGCGGCTTCTGTCAGTTTTAATTGATACTCTTCATTCGCAAGATTCGCCTGAATGGTAGCGGCTTTGGTACGAAGCACTTTTACGTGAGCCGTCGAATCCTTGAGGATGGCTTCGCGGATGGCATTGAGTCTGTTGGCTTCCGATTTTGTCTGAATAGTAGTAGATTTGAGTTGCTCATCAAGTTCATCTACGCGAGCTGAAGTTTCCAGTTGAACCGCGCGAGCTTTCGCTTCAAGTTCTAATATGGTGGCAGCGGCCCGCTCCCGGGTCGCTTTCGAAGCTTCTGTCATTTCAAGAATTTTAGCATTGCTTTCGACTTCAATCGCGTTGTGAATTGCTTTGAGCTGTTCAATACGAGCCGTTTCGCTCTCGAACTTTTCACGTCCGTTAGCGATAATATCGTTACGTTTGCTGTCGCCTTCTTTGATTAATAACGATACGATTGTCTCTTTCCGTTCGATGAGAGCATCAAGTTCTGCTTCTCTTGCTGTGATTTGTGCCATAGCCTTACTGTATTCTCTGTTGTACTTTTCACGGAGAGCATCGGCTTCAGAGAGGTTTTTGTTGACTTGCGCTTCAACTTCCATGCGGCGGGCACTGAAATCAGCCAACTGTTTATTCAATTCTGCACGAGCCTGTAAATCACCGGTATCGGCTGTTTCCAGGGCCGCTTCGACTTTGAAAACGCCAATTTTACCTTCACTTACATACATCGCCGGCAGAGCCGAACTGTTAGCCAGGAAGGAAAATTTCGAATGAGTTTTCGTAATTTCGTCACGTTCATTTATTGGCTCCAGGACCCGACCATACCTGTTAGCACATCCTGAGACGAGCAACATGAGAATCAAATATGTGCTTACCAAACATTGAGCAATCCGAATCTTTTTTGTGTTCACCATTTCCTGTCTCCTAACATAAGTTATGAATTTCGATGTGCCTCCCATTGCCATTCAACGGGCCCACCATCCATGAAGTCTTTCGTCATAATGAAAGAACCACTTTAAGGGGAGGTAGAGGCAATTTTTGGGATTCGGGAAATAGATAGGTCGTGGCCAAAAAACACGCTTTAGAGCACGGAGAACACCTCTACTTAATTCTATAGAAGGCGTTCATACGAAACTTATCGGAACACAGGGCATGAAAACGTAAACTGCTCTTTTTCCAATTGCCAATACTATACTCTCCAGGTACCGCCTTATCAAGAAAATCTATGGGTGGCAGCCACTGAATGAGCGAAGCGATGGGTGGCAGCCACTGAATGAGCGAAGCGATGGGTGGCAGCCACTGAATGAGTGAAGCAATGGGTGGCAACCACTGAATGAGCGAAGCGATGGGTGGCAGCCACTGAATGAGCGAAGCGATGGGTGGCAGCCACTGAATGAGCGAAGCGATGGGTGGCAGCCACTGAATG
>Ga0209979_1000322_pt1 | contig 68459 bp, 49 predicted proteins | sample AnhtaG_FD_183114 | JGI IMG/M metagenome (GOLD analysis project Ga0209979, IMG submission 183114) | Deep subsurface microbial communities from Anholt, Denmark to uncover new lineages of life (NeLLi) - Anholt_01485 metaG (SPAdes) (version 2) | ecosystem: Environmental > Aquatic > Marine > Oceanic...
TAGTATGCTCAAACAGCACTACCGGCAACATCGTGGTTTATCCAAAATACGAAGAGAGGCTTATCTCGCATGGTATGCCTCCGTTATCATCAACAACAAAAAACCAACACGTTTTTTCCATTAACCCCAATTATATGCTCTCCTTAATATGTGCAAAAGACATTTGATATGAACCATCTAATCGATACCGACCCTGACTCTTCTCGAAGGGAAGACCCTAAGCACTTGAAGTTCTTGGAAATACTAATCGATAAGATCATTAAAAGATTAGAAGAGAACTCCTGTGAGCCGAAAATCCGGGATGCCTTAAAGGCGATCCAACTTAAACAGGATGTGGTTAAAACCTCGGAAGCCGAAAAAATCTTTTGGCAGGAAATAGAATCAATAAGAAGAGAGGTATTGCCAAAACTTTATCTTGAACCCATCAACCTGGAATCTCAAATTCAAAGGACCATTATAGGGCTCAAACATCAGATAAAAAATGGCATTCTTCCGGTTAAAACCATTACCGACACTTTTAATCAAGGCAGATCCGAAGAGAGCCGGCTTACTTATCACCGAATTGGCAGACTCCTTTCCACCATGGGATTCAGAAAGGGCAAAACACAAAACGGATCCTCCGCAATCATCTGGGATGACAAACTCCTTCAGGATGAATCCTTTCTCAAAATACATTTTCTAACGCACAGAATTCGTGCCCGCAGGTATGAACCATCTGATTCATACCGCCGGTATGAACCGTCTGGTTCATACCGCAGGATGGCTGAAAAAAATTCAAAACGATCACCAGTAAGGTCAGAAATACCAGTTTCTCTGATGCTTCGGTAATAGTCTCAAGATCCCGCCAAAGGTATGAACCGTATGGTTCATGCCAAAGGCGGGGGAATTACCTAAGCAAAAAGCATCGACATTCCCTAATGCCGATGCACCTGAGGACAAAAAAAGCGATGGTAGTCCTCCGGTCTGCTTCAGACTGCCATCGCTTTCATGATTCTGTTTATTGCCCGGTTAAGTATTAAGTTTCTTTTTGGGATTCCTCGGTTGAAGTTGAGTCCTCAGCTTTCTCCGAGGCTTCCTCGGTGGGAGCAGATGTTGACTCATCCTTAACTTGAACATCTCCAGGTTTTGCTTCTTTCTTGTCTTCTGGGGCAACCTGAGATTCGGCTGGTGTTTCTTCTGGAGGTTTTTCTCCGGTCTCTTCCGGAAGGGACTTACCTTCCTGTGCCTCTGCCGGAGCTTCAGAAGAGACCACTTCTTTCTTCTCTTTTCCCTCCTCTAAATGGGGTCTTTCTTCAACTATCTCTTCCACTTTTTGAGTTTTGGTAGGATGTTTAGCCAAGAAAGCGTCCAGCTCCGTCTTTTCTCTGCCTCGATAGTAAGCTTCCACGGAGAGAACAATTTTTTTGCCATGATGATCGAACTCGATCACCTTCAAAGGCAATTCGTCCCCTTCATTGAAAGCATCAGCAGGCTTGGCTATTTCAGGTTTTCCCAGATGCAGGGTGGGGACAAATCCTTCCACATCATCTCCCAACTCCACGATGACTCCTCGATCCAGAAGGCGCAGGATCTTACCCACAATCTCCTTGCTCACCGCATACTTTTGGGAAAGCTCCGGCCAGGGATCCTCCTTGAGTTGTTTATAGCCCAGAGAGATGCGACGATTCTCTCGATCCACATTCAACACTACCACCTCCACCTTTTCTCCCCTTTTCATCGCCTCTGAAGGATGCTGAATCCTTTTAGTCCAGGACAAATCCGAGATATGAACCAGCCCGTCTATTCCCTCCTCCAGTTCGATGAATGCGCCGAAGGCGGTAAGATTTCTCACCCTTCCCGCAACCCGGGTGCCAACTTTGTATCTCTGTTCGATGTTCTCCCAGGGATCTGGCTCCAGTTGTTTTATCCCTAAGGAGATCTTCTCATTCTCCTTATCCACGGATAGAACCTTTGCCTCCACCATATCTCCAATGGCCATCAGCTTGGAGGGATGTTTTATATGTTGGGTCCAGGACATCTCGGAGATGTGAATCAAGCCCTCCACTCCCTTCTCCAGCTCCACGAATGCACCATAGTCGGTAATGGAAACCACCTTCCCTTTTATCTTCTTCCCCACTGGATATCTTTCTTCGATGTTCTCCCATGGATATGGGGTCAATTGTTTCAGTCCCAGTGAGATTCTTCCGGTGTTTTTGTCAAAGTCGCTGATTTTGACACTGATCTTGTCTCCTAAAGCCACCAGTTCGCTGGGGTGACTTATCCTGCCCCAGGACATATCAGTGATATGAAGTAGCCCATCCACCCCACCCAGATCGATGAATACTCCGAAATCGGTGATATTCTTCACCACCCCTTCTCTGACCTGTCCCGGCTCGATCTCCTTTACGAGCTTTTCCCTCTGTTTTTGTCTCTCCTCTTCTAAAACTGATCTTCGCGAGACCACGATATTTCGGCGGGGTTTGTTTAGCTTTATCACTTTTAACTGTATGGTCTGTCCTACAAGGGCATCAAAGTCTGGAACCTGTCGGAGAGCTATCTGTGATCCAGGGAGAAAAGCATCCACCCCCACCAGATCCACCACCATCCCTCCTTTGATCCTTCTTATAATCTTCCCCTCTATCAACTCTCCTTTATCATGCGCCTCCTTGACTTTGTCCCACACTCGCATGAAATCAGCTTTCTGTTTGGACAAAACCAGTTGACCATCCTGATCCTCAATGGCATCCAAATAAACCTCGATCTCATCACTCACCTTGACGTTTATTGGCTCGGGGAATTCAGAGATGGAGATGATTCCTTCTGATTTGAAGCCCACGTCTACAATCACATCCTCTTTGGTCACTCCCATCACTTTTCCCTTGACGATTTCTCCTTCCTTAATATCACGAAGCGTGGGTTCATACATTTTCAGAAATTGTTCAAATTCCTCAGTGGAATATTCCTTTTCCATTGCCTGGGACAAAACCCAGACAGAAATTAAAGACGGCTTTTCTTCAGCCACCTTTGGGGTTGGTTTCTGTGGCTTTTGGATTTTCTCTGTCTTTGCGGCGGCAGTCTTTTTCCGAGCGACAGTACTTTCTCCCCTCTTAGCAGTGGGTCTCTTCTTTACCGTCTCTCCTTTTCTAACGACTGGCCTTCTTTTTTGCGCCTGAGTTTTCTTATCACCTCCTTTTTGGTAAGTTTTGGTCGCCTTGCTTCCCTTTGTCGGGGAGGCAGAAGCGTCTTTTGATTTTTTCTCCTCAACCATTAAATTGATCCTCCTTTATATAGAATTTCCCCAGAAGGGGATTATTTTCTTATACGTGTCAATTAAGATTTTTTATGCGTTCCACCACTTGATTGATCAACCAATCCGGGGTAGATGTGCCGGCCGTGACACCCACAGACTTTTTGTCTTTGAACCACACCCTTCGTAATTCCCTGGCGGTCTCCACATGGTGAGTGGGAGTGCCGAGCCGCCTGCACAATTTAGCCAGACGAGTTGTGTTGGCGGAGTTATGCCCCCCCACCACGATCATCATATCCACCTTGCCTGCCAGCTTTAAGGTGGCTTTCTGAGTGTGGGCGGTGGCATGGCAGATGGTGTTGAATACCTTCAGTTCCTCTGCCTTTTCAATCAGCTTTGCTACCACCTGCTTGAAAGCATCGATATTCAAAGTTGTCTGGGCGACCACGCCTAATTTCTCAAAATGAGGAAGATTTTTTCTCATCCGATTATGATTTATCACCAGCGCCGAATTGCCGGCGTATCCTACGATTCCCTGAACCTCCGGATGTTGCGCCTCTCCCACCACCACTACCTGATATCCTTGATCGTGAAGAAACTTTGCTCTCCTTTGAGCCTTTTTTACAAAAGGACAGGTAGCATCTACCACTTTAATCCTTCTTTCCTTTATGCGTTTCAGTATCTCAGGATGAACGCCATGCGAACGAATTATCAAGATTCCTTTTTGCACCCTCCTTAAGTTTTTTACTGCCTGCACTCCTTTTTTCCGTAGATCCTCCACCACCTGCGGGTTGTGAATCAAAGGACCCAAAGTGTAGGCTTTTCCATTTTTGCTTTTGACCGCATTAAAAGCAAGCTTTATGGCTCTTTTCACTCCAAAGCAAAAGCCTGCTTCTTTCACCACATGTATTTTCATTGCCAAATCTACTTTGATAATTTACGCAATTTTTTCAAATAAACAAATCAAAAATTACACTTTTCTATCTTTTCTTTTATCATGCCGATCTTTTTAATTATCTCCTGCCCGATGCTTTTGTATCCCTTCTTATCTTTAGGCAACTTTTCCAGAAAGCTTTTTCTGATGGGCGTATCAAATCCGATGATCAATCTTTTTCTCTTGAAGAAGCAACTGCTTAAATTTCCCGAATTATGGACATAGGCCGGGACTATTGGAACTCCCGCCTCAAGTGCGATCTTTCCTATCCCTAGCTTGGGCTCCAGAAATTTTCCCTTTCTGCTCCTTGTGCCTTCCGGAAAAAGGAGAAGCGCTTTCCCTCCTCTCAAAAGCTCTACTGCCCTGGTGATCGCCTTTCTGTCAAAAGTTCCCCGGGTAACAGGAATGGCATTGTATTTTCTGATCAACCAGCCGAAGAGCGCATTGGAAAAAAGCTCCGCCTTAGCCAGATAGAAAAGCTCCCGGGGAGTGACAGCTCCCAGAAATGGGGGATCAACATAAGCCACATGATTGGAGGCAATGATCACCCCCCCGGTTTTTGGTATATGTTCTGCTCCGATTCTTTTAAAGCGCCAGAAAATCTTAAGAATTAGTTTGATAATCAGACAAGCTATATAATAATGAGTTCTCACGTCAAATGAGTTTAAGCTTCTGTTGCGGTTCAACTTTGCTCACCGCCCAAAAGAATTCGAAGGTCCCATTCTCTGTAAAAATAACTGGATCACTCGATCCACCTGACCTTCGATGGTCAGATGGGTGGTATCCACCACCACTGCTTCCTTATCCTGCAAAAGTGGGCTGGCTTCCCTTTCTGAGTCCAGCTTATCCCTTCGGGAGATCTCCTCTATCTGTTCCTGCAGTGTGGTTTCAATTCCCTTCTCCTTAAGTTCCAGAAAGCGCCTTTTTGCCCTTTCCTCAAGATCTGCATCCAGATAGACCTTAAAAGCGTGAGGGAAAACCACCGTGGTGGTATCCCTTCCCTCTGCCACCAGGTTATTTTCCTCTCCCATTCTCTTCTGCATCTCCACCAGTGTTTTCCTCACCTTCTTATGCATGGATACGTAGGACACATTTCTGTCCACCTCAGGTTCTCTTATTTGTTTGGTCACATCCTCCCCGTCCAGCCATATTTTGTTCTCTCCGTTTTTATTGCCAAAAGAGATTACGGAATTTTTAGTCAACTTTTCCAACTTATCTTCGCAGTTTACGTTCACACCTTGTTTCAGTGCTTTCACTGTTATGGCGCGATACATGGCTCCCGTGTCCAGATAAAGAAAACCAAGCTTCTGAGCCACCAGTTTAGCCGTGGTGCTTTTTCCGGACCCAGCCGGTCCATCTATGGCAATTACCTTTTTCGCCATAACATACAAATAAAAAAAGCCCCCATGCAAAAGCAAATATAATGCTTGCACCCTGTTTTAGCAAGCTTTTTGTGGAAGGTTTTTTGCAAACAAATAGTATAAGATCAAAGGCTGTTGTTGCGGGGTTCCTTTTGCTGCCTGTTGGTCTTTCCTTGTTGGTAACGGATACCTCGTCCGTTCACGGTGAATCCGTTCAGGATAAATCCGTTACCATTTTGACCCAGGAGGCGCTTGTTGAGTGAAGCGAAATCCCGCTCTAGCGGAATCACCTCCCCCCATTTGTCTACCGCCTGAACCTTCGTCTTAAAGCCAATAGAAAAAACGCAATCAGCACCGGGCTTAAAATCGACTCCAAGACCATCCAAAAATGACCCCAGTTATCTATCGGTCTACATTGTTTATCTCTGACCAAAGAGAAAACTGATAAACTATAGACAAATGATTTCAGATAATCTTTCTCCCAAACCGTCTTATTCAATGAAAACGAGGTTAGATCGAAGTCATAATCAATCAGATACGGAGACCGGCCTTGAGTAACTCCTTCGATACCTGAATACATAAATAGAATAGGAAAAAGTAGAAGAATCGGAACTATCCAAAGGAATAATGGACGACGGTAACTTTCTCCATAATGACTAACATACTTATACAAAGCAGTCAAAAAGAGATTTCTTCCAAACCAAGTCTTATAGCTTTTTCGTCTGCATTCCATTTCCCCAATGTGAAAATCCCCGGCCTCTGCATAATTCAGGTTCTCTTCATAATTCGCCCTGAGTCTCTTATAGACTTGGGCAATTAGAGGATAGTCAAATTTTTTTGTATAAGGATCTGGTATAATCTCATCATAAATCTTATTCACTCCCCTATAAATCTTGTCCACTCCTCTTTTCTTGCTTTTCTTATACCAATGAACATTAACAAATTCGACTTTCCTCAAATCAGTCTCTGAAAATCTAAACTTACTTAAATCTATTTTTCTAAAACTAACTTTCTCAGGGTTAAAGAACCTAACTGATCTAAAATCGACTTCTGTCATAGACAAAATCCCATTTTTTGACTCTTGATCTACTATTAGGACATCTTCAAAAGTGGCAGAGTTAAATGCAATTGCTCCCATAAAAGTGATCCCAGAAAAGTCAGATCTCCCTTTGAATGTGGCTCCTTTAAATGAAGCATCCTTAAAAACCTTGCCCTTGAAGGATACATCGCCGAGAAAAGTAGCATCGTCAAAGACTATTCTTTTATCAATTTTGTCTGGAAACGAAACTCCAGCAGGAAAAACGAACTTCGTAAAATCACAAGCGTCTAGAGATTTATCTTCGAATATTTCATTTAGTCTTATCTGAAACAATCTCTCATCTCTCCCTGATTTCCGAGAATGGACAAAGCAGTGCTCGTCGTCGTGGAGCACCTTGCCGCAAGGCTTGTTATCCAACATTTTTACCTGACATCTTTTATCTTTTTCCGCCATATCAGTCCTCCGTTCTATGGAAGCCCACAAGGGGCTCCCCTACGCCTTTTCTCTTCCCACGGGCGACCACCCCTCGACTTCGCTCAGGGTCGCCCCTACGATCTTGCTTTTCGTAGGGGAGGCGTTTGTTGAGCGCAGTGAAATCCCGCTCTAGCGGAATCACCTCCCCCCATTTGTCTACCGCCTGAACCTTCGTCTTAAAGCCAATAGAAAAAACGCAATGAGAACCGGACTTAGAATCGACTCCGAAACCATCCAAAAATGACCCCAGTTATCTATTGGTCTATATTGTTTCTCTCTCACTAAAGAGAAAACGGACAGACTATACACAAATGCTTTCAGGTAGTCTTTCTCCCAAGCCGGTTTATTCAATAAAAACGAGATCAAATCCAAGTCATAGTCAATCAGATAGGTAGAAGCACTATGGTTAACTCCTTCGATACCCAAATACATGAATAGAATAGGGAAAACAACAAGAATTGGCAATATCCAGAAAAACAAAGGGCGCCTGTAGCTTTCTCCATAATTACTGACATACTTGTACCAAGCAGTCAAAGAAAGATGCCTGCCAAACCAGGTTTTATAGCTTCTCCTTTTGCATTGCATTTCTCCGACATGAAAATCCCCAGCCTCAGGATAATTTAGGTTCTCCTCATAATTCGCCCTCAGCTTCTTATATAGTAGTGCAATTAGAGGATAATCAAATTTGTTGGTACCCCGGTCTGGCATCATTTCATCGTAAATCCAGTTCCTGACTCCTTTCCGGCCCCAATCTACGTCGACAAATTGAACCTTCCTCAAATCAGTCCCCAATAATCTAAACTTACTTAAATCCACTTTTCGAATACTCACTTTTTCAGGCTTAGAAAATCTAACAGAGCTAAAATCAACTTCTTCTTTAGAAAAGATCTTGTGATTATTTCCTTCATCTATTTCAAGGGCACCTTCAATAGTAGCTCCTCTAAAATTGACAATGTCGTGAAACGTGGCATCCCAGAACTTAGTTACCCCCTTAAAGGTGGTTACTTGGAATGAAACTTTCTTTTGAAAAACTGCGGCAAAGAATATAGCTTCATTCTCAAAAACGGCTCTAAAAAAGCTTGCCTTGTCCTCAAAAGTAGTAGATCCGAAGAAAACACGTGTACGAAAGACGGCGGCATCAAAGAGAGCCACACCTTGAAAAGTGGCGTTCACAAAGGTGACCATCTCTTGAAAAGTTCTACGACTAAAGTCAGCTTCTGCCTGGAAAACAGCACTCGCAAAATCAATACTTTTGTCAATTTCCTTAGGAAATGAAATCCCCGCCGGAAAAACAAACAGCGCAAAATTATAAGATTCTAATGAGTTGTCCTCAAATATCTCGTTTAGTTTTCTCTGAAATAATTCCGCGTCTTTGTCAGCTTTCGGTGAATGGAAAATGCAAAGTTTCTCATCGTAAAGCTCTCTCCCACAAACCTGACATCTATCTTTTTCCGCCATATCATTTTTGTTTTCGTAGGGATATACCCGGTCCGGCGAGCGGACCGGGCCACCCGCCATCAATCAAGTCAACCTGGTACTTGATTTCTGAGTCAGCAGGCTCACTATTATTATGGAAAAGAGGGACAGGAAAAAGCTGGGGATCAGTTCATATAGTGAGTTTTTCAGCGCAGGCACATTATACCAGATTAACACGGTGATGGTTCCCACCATCATGCCGGAGAGGACCCCCCATTTGGTCACTTTTTTCCACCACAGGGTGGTTAAAAGCGCAGGACCGAAGCTTGCCCCCAATCCAGCCCAGGCATAAAGCACCAGCCAGTAAACCAAGGATTGAGCGCTCAATGCCAGGAGAAAGGCAATCGCCCCGATGATCAAAGTTGCCACCCGGCTGATGAACACCAGTCTTCTTTCTGGTGCATCCTTTTTCATCATCTGGTTATATATATCTCTGGAGATGGCGGAGGTGCTGACTAAAAGCTGGGAGTCGGCGGTGGACATCATGGCGGCTATGGCTCCGGAGATTAAAACTCCTGCCAGCCATGCCGGGACCAAAGCTTTAGTCATATAGGGCATGATCTGTTCCTGATCGGCAAAGATGTTTCCAAAAAGCCCCAGTCCGATTATTCCGATGAAGACCGCTCCCCAGAAGGCAAATAGCGCCCAGCATATGGCAATCAAAGTTCCCTGTCGTAACTTCCGCGGATCCCTAATAGCCATGAACCTGGTCACCAGGTGCGGCTGTCCCATATAACCCAATCCAATTCCCAGTCCACCCAAAATCGAGGCGATCATGGGAAAGCCCTGTTTTCCACCCCTCCACCAGAAGAAGACCGGGATCGATGTTTTTAAGCGCAACGGATAACTTATCTATTCCTCCCAACTCGATAAATCCCACTATGGGAAGCAACACCAGGGTGAAGACCATGATGGTCCCCTGCAGAAGATCGGTCCAAGCCACGGCGAAGAATCCGCCCATGATGGTATAGATGACGATGATGAAAGCTCCGATCATCATTCCTTGAAATTGGCTTATTCCGAATATGGTGTTAAGCACTTTTCCCGCCGCCAGAAACTGTGCTGAGACATATATGGTGAAGAAAAAGATTATGATTATTGTCGAAACCATGCGCAGAAGGTGAGTGCTATCCGAGAATCTGTTCTCAAAAAGATCGGGGAGGGTCAAGGCATTGTGTTTTTCAGTTTGTGTTCTGAGCCGGTGGGAGATAAACGTCCAGGAGAAGAGTATTCCGGACACGCATCCGATGGCGGGCCAGATGGCATTAAATCCCGAGGCTAAGGCTAAACCCGGCAAGCCTATCAAAAGCCAGGCACTCTCACCGGAGGCTCTTTCGCTGAAGGAGACCAGCTAGGGACCCAATCTTCTGCCAGCCAGGACAAAGTCAGCGATGGTCTTATTATACTTGAAGGTCAACGATCCTTTGATCATCAACAGGATCAGATAAGCCAAAAATCCTATCAAGATAGGGTCCATCTACCCCTTCCTCTTTTTTCCGGAAACGATATAGAATATAAGGGTAACGGCGAAAAGCACAATGGGTGGAACGATCACCCAGAACTTTGTCCAGAATGGCATCCTCATCCCTCCTTTTGAAGTTTTAGCAAGTATAGTAAAAAGCTGCAAACAAAGCAATAAAAAAATCTCTTTATCCTGATAAATAAAAGGTTTGCTCCTGGGTGGATGTTATCATCCACCCTAATCCCGCGGGATGACGGAGACCCGTCTGGGATAACATCCCACGGGAGCAGGAAAAGCTCACATCCTCTTTGTTGCTTATAAAGAAGCGTAGGTCGGGCTGCGAAGCTGCCCGACATGAATCTTGGAGATATCCAGAAAATCTGCAAGAGTGAAAAAATATCCTGTTGGTTGATTTTATTCCTTGCATTTTCCTTTTTTTAAAATATATTTTCAAAAATTTGATTAATCGTCCTTTTCAGGAGGAACGCATGGAGAAAAGAGATCGGTGGGATAGTCGCACTGCTTTTATTTTAGCGTCTATCGGCTCAGCTATCGGTCTGGGGAATATCTGGCGTTTTCCTTACATATGTTATGAGAACGGCGGAGGCGCCTTCTTAGTGGCCTGGCTGGTTGCTCTGTTCACTGCCGGAATTCCGCTTATGATTTTGGAATTCGGTCTGGGGCATAAAATGGAGGGCTCTGCCTCTGAGGCTTTCCGGAAAGTAAGAAAAAAATTCGAATGGTTTGGCTGGGCGGCAATCTTGGTGGGATTCTTTATAGTTTGTTACTATGCGGTGATCATGAGTTACTGTTTTAATTACGTGTATCATTCCCTGACCTTAGCCTGGGGAGACGATCCTGGTAGTTTCTTTTATCAAAAAACTCTAGGATTAACCCAAAGCCCATTTGAGCTTGGAGGGATAAAGGGATATATCCTGCTGGGTTTGTTTTTGAGTTGGATAGCTATTTTCTTCTCCATCTGGAAAGGTGTCAAGACCGTGGGCAAGGTGGTGTATGCCACCGTTCTTATTCCCTGGTTTTTGCTTTTGGTTTTCGTCATCAGGGGTGTAACGCTTCCGGGAGCAATTGAAGGACTTAAGTTTTATCTTACCCCTGATTTTCAGAAATTACTTTCTCACCAGGTATGGTTAGCGGCTTACACCCAAGTCTTTTTCTCTTTAAGCGTTGGCTTCGGGATAATGATAGCCTATTCCAGTTTCCTCCCCAGAAAAACGGACATTGTAAACAACGCTTTCATAATCAGCTTATCCAACTGTGCCACCTCTTTTTTAGCCGGATTTGCCGTCTTCGGCGCCTTAGGATATTATGCGGTGAAGATAGGCAAACCTGTGGCGGAGGTGGTCGCCTCCGGTCCGGGACTGGCTTTTGTAACTTATCCCCACATCATCAGCAACCTCCCCTTCTGGCAACCTGTGTTTGGGGTGCTGTTTTTCGTGATGTTGCTCACTTTAGGAATCGATTCCGCCTTCTCCCTGGCCGAGGCGGTGGCAGCCGGAGTGAGGGACAAATGGAAGGTTTCACACCGGACTTCCAACATAGCGGTGTGTTCTATCGCCCTTATCATAGGCATTATATTTACCACCGGGGCTGGACTTCTCTGGTTAGATATTTTGGATAATTTTATGAATAAATTTGGGCTCTCACTTGTCTGCCTGGGAGAATGCATTTTAATCGGATGGATCTTCGGCAGCGGGAAAATAAAAGAATACGTAAACGGAATCTCAGAATTTAGGATAGGAATATGGTGGGATATCTTTGTGAAATTTTTGATACCGGTTATCCTTGGAGTCTTGATTGTTGCTGAGATTTTGGAAAGGATAAAAGGCTCTTACGGTGACTATCCAAGGTTGGCTGAGTTTCTGGGTGGCTGGATGATGGTATTGCTCCTGCCGATACTCGGAATCATTCTCATGATAGCTAAAAGGACTCGTCCTGAAGGCTCGTCCTGAAGGAGAAAGTGATGCCCGCTTCAGCGATCATCATGCTAATTGTTACCGCCGTGGTGTTGTTCGGGGGAATCGGAATCTGCACCTACATAGCTCTCAAGAAGAAATAGAGAACTAAGTCCCCCTTTCCTTCGTATCATAAAGGGAGAGCAATTTTTATTCTGACAAAAGGGAATGGTTTATGTACTCATGCCGCCTAAGCTGATAAACAATCTGTCCCTATGAACACCACTATTTCTTTGGTGTTAGTTATTTTTCTAATTTTAACGATAACCTGTCTTTTGGTGCCCATACGCTTGCAATTGATTTTGAATGATCGTAGAAGATTAGTAATCCTTAGTTGGCTTATGATTGATCTGGGAGGCAACTTGAAAGAGAAGACCCTTGAACTTAGCCTCTTTAATCAAAATATTGTTCGAAAACAATTCAAGAAGAGCACAAAGGAGAAAGTCAAAAAGGCTAAAAAGAGGAAGCGAAAACTGAATATCCTCGATTTGTGGCACAAAAGAGACTTGTTGCATCAGGTTATCCCAATAGTCCTGCGATTCTTTTTGAATATCCTTAGAGCTATCCGATGGGATAAACTTTTTCTGGAAGTGGATGTAGCCACTCCTGATCCAGCATTAACCGGGGTTTTGTACGGAGGACTTTGCGCGGTGAAGGGTTCCACTGATTATTTTTTGCCCCATGCCCGGATAAAACTGCGACCAGATTTCTTCAACCAGTTTCCCCGGGGAAGTGCGGAGACAGTTTTCCGCATCAGACTGTTAAATGTCGTCGCTCCGGTGTCAAAAATGTTCTTTGCCATGCCGAAGATAAAAATTGTAAGAACTTTTCTCGCGACCAAGAGGAGGTGAAACAAAAATGGCAAGCACAGCCGAGCAAATCTTGAAGACGTTATTGGATGAGATCAAGACCATCGCCAGGACGGAAACTATCTTAGGCGAGCCCATCAACGTTGGCAACAACACCATCATTCCAGTATGTCGAATACTGATGGGATTCGGAGCAGGTGGCGGAGAGGGGGAAGTGCAGGAGAAGAGAGGAGGCTCAGGTGGTGGCGGTGGTGGTGGCGTAAAAGTTGAGCCAGCCGCCTTCATTGTGATCAAAGGAGAAGAGGTTACCGTATTGGGCGCAAAACCTGGCAAACTGGAGGGTCTGTTTGAAGCAGTCCCCGGCATAATTGAAAAGATTCAGAAAGCCAAGAAAGCCAAAAAGGAAGAAGAAGAGAAAAAATAACAACTTAATTTGGCAAGAGGGAATATCTTGTCTTTTTTTACCTTACCCTCCGTCCCCTTCAGGGTGAATCCCTTCAGGGTGAACCCCTCTCCATTCTATGTTGAAAATCCCGCCGGAGGCGGGAGAGAGGGGAAGATAGGAGGTGAGGGCCGACCTAAATCATTGAAACATGAATCTTAGGTCTTACGACCATATCTAACCTACAAACTGGATTTGAAATTGGGCGGGCAATGCCCGCCCAATAACTTCTTGAAATCCTTAGATTATTAATATCATTTCCCCCAACCTTCGAGCTTTCGCTTTCATGAAAACCATCCCAGGCACCGTAGGCAGAACTTTCAGGCCTGCAAGAGGAGTTTTTCCCAAAGCTTTCAACTGAAATTGCTTGACACCAGAGGGCACTTATAGTAAATTTGCTTTTCATTCGTATATGATATGTTCAATTAGAAGGTGATATGTTAGAGAATTTAATTCATGAAGAATGCGGTGTCTTTGGCATCTTTGGAGCAAGAAAGGCGGCTGAGCTGTCCTATCTGGGACTTTATGCCCTACAGCATAGAGGACAGGAAGGAGCGGGAATTGTTTCCTCCAACAATGGGAAAATCTATCAGCATAGAGGTCCGGGGGAGGTAAATGAGGTCTTTTCCCAAAAGAATATCCTCAATGGATTAAAAGGTCATGTAGCCATCGGACATAATCGCTACTCAACCACCGGTGCCTCCTCTTCGGTGAACGTCCAGCCTCTTCTGATCACGTACAAGAAGGGAAAACTGGCTCTAGCTCACAATGGAAACCTCACCAATTCCTACAGCCTGCGCACCTGGATGGAGAAGAGCGGATCTATCTTCCAAACTTCGAGTGACAGTGAGATAATTCTGCACCTGGTAGCGCGGTCCAAGAAAACGACCGTGGTGCAGATGATTCAGGATGCTCTTTCGAAGGTTAAGGGAGCGTATTCGGTGGTCTTCAATACCGGTGATTCCATTGTTGCTGCCAGAGACCCTCATGGATTTCGGCCTCTGGCTTTGGGCAGGCTTAAAGACGCCTGGGTGGTGGCGTCGGAAACCTGCGCTTTCGATATAATTGGAGCAAAATACCAAAGGGACATCCAGCCGGGTGAGATTGCGGTGATCAACCAGAAAGGAGTCAAGTCCTACTTTCCTTTCAAACCGGTTAGACATGCTTTTTGCATTTTCGAATTTATCTACTTTGCCCGTCCGGACAGTATCATTTATAACGAGAATGTAGATAAGATCCGCAGGAGATTGGGCAGGCAACTGGCAAAAGAAAAGCCCGCAAAAGCCGACATTGTGATCTCGGTTCCCGATTCCTCTAACACCGCCACACTGGGTTATTGCGAAGAATCCGGGATAAAGTATGAGGTGGGTCTGATTCGCAATCATTACATCGGAAGAACCTTCATCGAGCCAGAGCAGACCATAAGGGATCTGGATGCGCGGATCAAATTCAATCCGGTGAGAGGGGTTCTGAAGAACCAACGGGTAGTGATTGTGGATGATTCCATAGTCAGAGGAACCACCAGCAGGAAGCTCATCAGCATGTTAAGAAACGCAGGGGCAAAGGAAGTCCACTTTCGGGTAAGTTCACCCCCTATAATTTCCCCTTGCTTCTATGGAGTTGATATGCCCACCAGAGAGGAGCTCATCGCCTCCTCCAAATCAGTAGAGCAGATCAGAAAATATTTGGACGTAGATAGTTTGGGTTATCTTTCGTTGCCGGGGATGCTCTCTATGCACTCTCTTAACGGAAGAGATTTCTGCGTAGCCTGCTTTTCCGGCAAATATCCCACCAAGATCGAAGCGAACAGCGGAAAATATGTGTTAGAAACAAAACGTTGTTGACAATTGCTATTTTAGATTATACTCATGCAGACTCCATATATAAAATTACCTGACACGAAAGCCAAGTAGAATAAATATGCCTCTCACCGAACCAGAATTCAATGCCAAAGTCGTGGGTCTGATGAATCAAATCATCAGAGAGAAGGGCTTGGGCTTTGAGGAAGCCCGCATGGGCACCAGCCTGAAGATGACTGATGAAACCACCAAGTTTCCGGATGGAGTAATCTGGATAGATAAAAGCACCCGAGCGGCTTCGTTGCTTTTTGAGATTAAAAGACCCAATTGGGATGCATCCAATATCTCTCTGATAAATGACGCCAGCCTCAAAGCATTTAGGCTGGGAGCAAAATACTTCGCTACGTGGAATATGCGGGATTTCATCCTTTGGGAGACCTTCCGACCAAGGGTAGCCCTCTATGAGAGAGTTAAAGAATGGTATAAAAACATCATCTGGGTAAAAGATATAAGCGAAGTGGACAGAAAAGAAAACTGGGAAAAGATTAAAAGATTCTTAGAGGAATTCTTAATTGCCTTAGATCAGGATGTATTTAAAAGAAAGAAGATGTTTATTGGTCTCCCTTTGGACCAATTCTTTATAAGAAAGCTAGACGCCAATGTAGATATCAACACCCGGGTTTTTACGGTGGCTTTGAAGCAGAAATGCACAGAGGATAAAAATTATTATCGACGGCTATGCAAATGGATTTGGGATCAAGGTTGGCATCCTAATCTAAAGAAAAAAGCACAGGATACAGATCATTTTCTGTATGAGAGAATCGCTCGTGTTGCCGCGTATACCTTAGCTAACAAGATTCTATTCTATAATGTTCTTCGCACAGAACACCAAGAACTTGAGCCTATCCAGACTGAAAGGATTAAAGAAAGTCCAGACCTAAACCAGATTCTAAAAAAGCACTTCCAAGATGTCTTAAGAATCAATTACGATACCATCTACAAGATAGATATTTTCGATGACCTGAAAGTTCCAGACAACTGTTTGGAACAGATGGTCAAGTTTTTAGAAGATTTTGACAGATACGATTTCAAAGGGGTTAATTACGAGATTTTGGGACAGGTTTATGAGGATTTGATTCCTGGAACAGAGAAGCACGAGATGGGTCAATATTTCACGCCTCCTTCGACCGTGGATCTGATTAACAGCTTCTGCATTCAGGAACCCAATGATGTGATTTTAGATTTGGGCTGTGGCGCTGGAACTTTTCTGGTCAGAGCCTACGCTCGATTAAAGTATCTGAAGAAGAAAAAGACTCATAGAGAACTTCTGGAACAACTTTGGGGCGTTGACAAGGCTTCTTTTCCTGCCCATTTAGCCCAAATCAATTTGGTCCTGCCAGGTTTGTCCAAGACGGAAAATTTCCCCTACATAGAAAACAAGGATGCTTTTGACATCATACCACAAGAATCCTTTTTTGAGGTTCCCTACCATCGAAGGATCAAGCATGAATATAAAAAGATATCCTCGAAATTGGTAAAAGTCAAAGTGCCAGACATGAATGCCGTTGTGGGGAATCCACCATATATAAGACAGGAAAAGATCGAAGGCAAAGATCATATAAGAAATGTGGTCGAGAAAGAGTGGGGAAACTTTCGAGTTACTAATCAAACCGGCATTTCCATAGGCAGTCAAGCGGATATCTATGTCTATTTCTTCATTCATGGCGCAAGGTTTCTAAAGGAAGGTGGGCGTTTAGGATTCGTGACCTCCAATTCCTGGCTGGATGTCAGATACGGAGCGGGGCTGCAAAAATTCTTTTTGGACAACTTCAAGATCATCGCTATCATCGAAAGCAAAGTAGAGAGGTCTTTTGCCAAGGCAGACATAAACACCGCCATCACCATCGTTGAGCGATGCTCGGACAAAAAGAAAAGAGATAACAACTTGGTTAAATTTGTGGTCTTGAGGGAAAAAATGGAAAATCTCATCCCGAAGGACGGAGATAAAGATAGATTTTTGGCTTGTGAAAATTTGATCTCCAAAATTACCCGTTCGAAAAAACTGCATGAAGATTCTCAAATCAGAGCACTTCCCAAAAAGCAAAAAGAATTGTATCAAGAAGGAATTGAAGATGAGGTTTATGTGGGGTCAAAATGGGGTGGAAGATATCTGAGAGCACCGGATATTTTCTTCAAGATTCTGGAGAAAGGCAAAGATCTATTTGTTCCCTTGAAGGATGTAGCCGAAGTTAGAAGAGGCTTCACAACCGGGGCAAATGATTTCTTCTACTTAACTGATGAACATATCAAGGCGCATATGATAGAGGAAAAGTTTCTAAAACCAGTGATGCGATCACCAAGAGAAAATGCTTGCATTTTGATTGAACCAAAAAACCTAAAATTTAAAGTTTTGCTTGTTAGCAAAGATAAAAGGGATTTAAAGGGCACAAATTTATTGAAATACATCTTTTGGGGGGAAGAAAAAGAATTTGATCAAAGATCAACTTGCCGTTCACGAACAAGATGGTATAGCCTGTCAGGTCCAAGAAATGGAAAGATTGCTTGGAGCATGATTCACGCCTACCGACATGTTGTTTTTTATAACAAGTTCGGTTGTCAACTAGATCACAATTTCTTTGAAATTTTACCAAAAAAGAAACAGTATACGACAATTTTTTTGGCCCAATTAGTGTCTACGATTTCTATGCTAACAAAAGAACTTTTTGGACGCCAATATGGCGGTGGTAGCGGCCCAATTAAAACAGAGGGAATCGACATAGAAAAACTACTTGTAATACGCCCCGAGAAAATTCAAACTAAGATGAAACAAAAAATTAGACAAGCCTTTGGTGTTCTTACTCATCGTCCGATTCAAGTGGTTTTTGAAGAGGTCAAGCAAAAGGATCGACAAAAGTTAGACAACATCTTTTTCGATATTTTGGGTCTAACCAAGAAAGAAAGACAACAGGTCTATGATGCCGTATGTGAATTAGTCAGTAATAGATTAAAGAAGGCTAAGACATTTGGAAAAAAGAACACAAACAAAAAAGAGGAGTTTAATCCCTCCACCTATGCTGATCATATCTTAGATGAAATTTTTCTCACAGAGGAGCAAAAGGAATTCCCTAAAGACTTCATAGTAACCTCCTGGGAGACTTTCACTATTCAACTGCCCAAAATTGAACCAAAAGGCAAACTGACCATTGAGGAGTTCTTTGGCAAAGCAAGTTTGCGAATAGACGGTGAGACAATTGATTGCAAAACTACACCAAAAGCAAATTTTGTGGAGTTAGCAATAGAAAAAGGGATCAGAGATAAAGTTGCTGTTCCTGCCGATGACAAGAATTGCATTAAGGTAGTTAGAGACTATTTGAATTACCGCAAAATTATCCAGACACAAATCGAAGACACCATGAAAATGTTTAATTTGACCAAAAAGCAAGCCAAAGCTGTTCTTTCGGAAATCGAAAACAGATATTAAGGATAGTATCCAACTAAAGTCGATCTTCGACCTCACCCCCTTTCCCCCTCTCCCCCGCCTCCGGCGGGATTTTCAACATTAAATGGAGAGGGGGAACAAGAAGGGGGAGAGGTAAACGAAATGAGCAAAATTTGAACACAAGAATTTATTCCATCATTCGGGAAAAGGAAGTTCGACGCTTTGTAAAATTTGGCCTGGTCGGAACCTGGGGATTTGTCGTCAACATGTTCTTCCTCTGGTTTCTCACTGAAAAGGTGGGGGTTTACTATCTTTTCTCCAGTATCGTAGCCATTGAGATTGCCTTGATTAACAACTACGTGTTAAATGATCTCTGGACCTGGTATGATCGGGGTAAGGAGGGAAAAAAAGAATATTTCAAAAGAATGCTTCAATATCATATCACAGCCAGCGCCGCCATGCTGACAAACATCTCAATCTTGTGGATTCTGACCGAGGTTTTTCACGTATATTATCTCGCCTCCAACGTCTTTGGAATTCTATGCGGCATGCTGCTAAACTTCTTTATCAATGACCGCTGGACCTTCAAACATAAGAAACAACCGTAGGTCGGGCTGTCCCGCCAAAGGCGGAACTGCCCGACACCATTGAATTCGATCTGGTAGGAGTAGAATAGAAACCTAATGGTTTCTGCTACATTTTGGAAAATCACGACAAATGGAGTGTAAGCCTTCAGGTTTACCAAGAAAGACTTTTGGCTCTACTTTGCGGATTTCAGGTAAGGCTGAAGCCTTACAGTCCAGGGTCCACAACAGAAATCTGAAGGTTTCCGCTACATTGCGAAAAACCACGATAAATGGAGTGTAAATCTTTAGGTTTACCAGGAATTGGATTTTGATTCTTCATAGCCTTAGGCAAGGCTGAAGCCTTACAGTCCATGCTTTCTGGATTTTCTTAATGCGAATATCTGAACTGAAGAAGAAAGACTATTTCCGGATAGCCTTATATGTGGTTCTTATAATCGTCATGCTGGGCTATTTCCGGAATACCCTGCGAAAGGGCATGACCGACTTCAAGGTGGTTCATCGTGCCGCCACAAGAGTTCTCCACCAGGAAAATCTTTATAATTTTGATGATGGCCATTATCTGTATAAATATTCTCCCTCCTTCGCGGTTCTGGTTGCTCCACTGGGGCTTTTCCCTCTCTTTTCAGCCCAGATAATATGGCTTGTTGGAATTTGCGTCTGCCTGTTTTTTATCATGAGGTGGAGCAAGAGGATGATTATGGGTGATAGGTCACCTCCAGCCTATTTATATCTTCTGACCTTGCTTTTCACCTCGAGATTTTGGGTGCGGGAGATTTGGCTGGGGCAGACAGACTTTTTGATGCTCCTTTTCGTCTTCTTGTTTATTTTATCCGCGTATCGGGGACAAGAGTCAAAAGCGGGGCTTTTTCTTGCCTTATCAGTTATAATTAAGCCCACCTCCTTGATTTTTGTGCCTTATCTTTTATATAAGAAAAAATTCAAACTGATCGGCTATCTGGTGAGTGCGTGTATTGCTTTTCTTTTTGTCCCCTCATTTATTTATGGAATTTCCGGCAGCCTGAATCTGCTCTCTGGTTGGAAAACCGTCTTGTCGGCTTCATCTCCCCCACTTTTGGCTGCGGATGTGAACCAGTCGCTGTTTGGCTTCTTTTATCGCTTCCTGACATCCGCCCCTTTTCAGGTCAACATCTTGAATCTGAATTATACCGCGGTAAATTTACTAATATACGCAACGGCAGTAGGTTCGTTTCTATTTCTTCTTTTCTTGAACCAAAGATTGAAATTTGTGAAAAACAGTTTAGTGAATCACCGGGAATGTATAGAATACTCACTTCTTCTGATCTTTATGACGCTTTTTTCACCATTGGGGTGGTTTCAAAATTATTCCTCATCCATTCTGGCTTACATGCTGCTCCTGTATTATGTTTTAAAGACCGGATTCAAAGACCGATTTATTTCTATTTTGCTGATTCTATCTTTCGTTCTGGTAGATGCCATCAATTTCGAGACTGTGGGACGAAAGATTAACGATCTCTCCTTGTATCTATCATTCATCACTGGGGGAATCTTCATATTGATAGTCTGTTTGTCAAAATTGAGATTATCCAAAACTGCCTGAAAATATACGGTTGATACCCCGGCATCGCTCTCTTTCTTATTTCTTATTTTCTAACAACTGCTTTATTTCCTGCCGATAATAAAAACAGCTATAAGTCAATAGTCACAAGTCACCAGTAATTCGTCATGCGTTATTGTCATTCGTGATTGAATTAGAGGGGAATATGGATAAGGCTAAGATCTTGGTGGTCGACGATGAGGAGTCCATGTGCAAGTTTATGGAGATCATGCTGAAAAAGGAGAGCTATCAGGTCATCACCAGCCAGGACGCCTCCACCGCATTGGAGCGAGTCAAAAGTGAAAACTATGATCTGGTGATAGCCGACCTGATGATGCCGGAGATGAGTGGACTGGAGCTTCTCTCCCGGGTCAAATCGGTCAATCCGGATATCGACTTCATCGTAATGACTGCATTTGCCTCCGTGGACTCTGCCATCGAGGCTTTAAAGAAGGGCGCTTTTGACTATATTACCAAGCCCTTCAAGGTGGATGAGATAAAGATCGCGGTGAGGAAATCTTTAGAACAAAGAAAGATCGTTCGGGAAAATATTAAACTGAAGAAGGAACTCCAAACCAAATCCAACTTCGATTGTTTCATTGGCAACAGTCCGGAGATAGTCAAGCTGAAGAAGATGGGGGAGAAGATCGCCAGATCCGATTCGACCGTCTTGATCGAAGGTGAATCCGGCACCGGCAAGGAACTGGTCGCCAGAGCCATCCATTATCACAGCCTCGGATCGGACAAACCCTTCGTCACCATAAACTGTGCCGCCCTTCCGGAAAACCTTCTGGAAAGTGAACTGTTTGGACATGTGAAAGGGTCATTCACCGGAGCCATCAAGGACAAGGAGGGGCTGTTTAAGGTGGCGGACGGAGGAACATTCTTCTTAGACGAGGTGGGCATGACCTCGCCTGCCATTCAGGCAAAACTTTTAAGGGTTGTGGAGGAAAAGGAGATCACCCCGGTGGGAGGCACCACTCCTGTCAAAGTGGATGTACGCTTAATCGCCGCCACCAATGCCGATTTAGAGCAAGAGGTGAAATTAGGAAACTTCAGGGCAGATCTTTATTATCGCCTGCATGTTATACCCATAAGAATTCCTCCTCTGCGCCAAAGAAAGGACGACATCAAGCTTCTCTCCTCATATTTCGTCAGGAAATACTGTCAGAAGATACAAATAGAGGAAAAGAATGTCACAGATGAGGCTATGAAACGATTGCTCTCCTACAAATGGCCCGGCAATGTGAGAGAGTTGGAAAACGCCATAGAACACGCAGTTTTGTTATCCAGAGGTAACCAGATAGCTCCAGAAGACCTTCCCCAAAATATAAAAGAGGGGAAGGAGGTTGACTTAGTGACAGAAGCGCAACCCACTGCTCCCACGCTGGAAACTATAGAAAAAACTTATATCTTCTGGGTGTTGAATCAAACCGGCTGGCAGAAAAGCAAAGCCGCACAGGTTCTGGGGATAGACTCTTCCACCTTATACAGAAAGATAGAGAAGTATAAATTAAAATCACCCGCCTCCTCTGTTGGTGAACTCTGACAAAAGAAGTTACAAAAGACAAGATGTTTTTCTTTTGTAGTTGCCCAATTCATTGGGCTTTATGGAGCTCGATCCTTCGACAGGCTCAGGATGGTGAGCATGTCGAACCATAAATCGAGCAACTACAGGTTTTGTAGATAATTAATCCAAACGCACGAAAATTCGTATGAATGCCTCGCACTTGTTACATTTAACTTGATTGCCCCTCACCCTTGCGTATGCATTCATACGAATCCCCTTTCCCCACGGGGGAGAGGGATAGGGAGAGGGGGCAGCTTCGTATCAGAAATAAATGCGTTTGTATTAGTATTAGCCCTATGGTAAAAATTATAAATGGTACAAAAGAACCCGACCAAAAAAAGAAGTGGGGAAAATCACTTACCTTTGAAAATGCGTTTTGTGCTTCTGTGTTCCTCTTCTTCCTTGCAGTTTACACCATAACATTGTGCCCAGCTGTCTTCTGGTGGGACTCAGGGGAGCTGATTGCCAACATCGCAGTTTTAGGAATACCTCATCGTCCCGGTTTTCCGATCTACGTGCTTTTAGGTAAACTTTTCTCCCTTCTTCCCCTCTGGAGTTTTGCCTTAAAGGTGAACTTTCTCTCAAGCCTCTTTGCCTCTCTTTCGCTGGTGATCTTCTATAAGGTTTTTCAAGAGAGTGTTAACCTGTTTTTTTCGAAAATGACAAAAAAAAGGGGATTGGCTCTGGTTTCGGGTTTCTCTTTTCTCTTGGTTTTTGGGTTCACCTATTCTTTCTGGATTCAGGCGACCAGAGCAGAGGTTTATTCTTTGAATGTTCTTTTCTTCTCTCTGCTTTTGTTTTCAAGCATTTTATACCTTAAGGATGGAAAGCTGAAATATATCTATCTTTTTTTCTTCCTTTTAGGATTGGGTCTGGGAAATCACCATTTAAGCCTCCTTTCAACCGTTCCTGCGTTTTGCATTCTTTTTTTAATTTTTGTTCCCGAATCGTTTCTCCATTTGAGGAAAATCCCTTTTTACGCTTTATTTTTCTTATTAGGTTTAAGCATCTACCTTTATCTTCCCATCCGCTCTCTATCCCACCCACCTTTAGCCTGGGGTGAAGTCAAATCCATTTCGTCGTCTGCCAGTTCTGTCTTTGCCCTCGACACCATCAAGAATCTTAATCTGGAGTTTTTATCAGATATTACCACTGAGCTATCACAGATCTTTTTACTTTTTTCCGATCAACTCACTTTGTTATGCTTCACCATCAGCCTTCTGGGGCTTTTTCTACTTTTCAGACATAACCGCAAGCTTTTGACTTTTCTACTATTGTTGATAGGAGGCAACTGTGCGGTGGTGATATTTATGACCACGGAGTTTATATCCACCAATCCCGATCTACATGGCTATTTAACTTTCTCCATCTTCGCTCTGGCTTTCTTCTATGGCATCGGCGTTTTCTTTATATTAAATGAGATTCGCCATTCGTCATCCGTCATCCGTCATCTTGTTTTGATTGTTTTTGGAGCGATTTCCCTCATTCCTATGTTTAAACACTATCCCCAGGCGAATCTATCCGACAATCGCATTGCCCACAATTACGGCTTAAGTGTTATCTCCGATCTGGATTCAAATTCGGTCCTTTTCGCGGACAACGTCAATTTGAATTTCATCTTAAGGGAGCTTCGCTACGTTGAGGGGATAAGAGAAGATGTCACCATCCTTGATCGCGGTCTTTTGAGCTTTAACTGGTATGTGAATCAAAAAAGAAAAGAACAAAAAATCCTATTCTCAGGTATTCCGTGCAACTTAATTGGTGAGCCTCTGTTTGAAGTACTTCTAAAAAGATGCCAAGATTCGGACAAGCCCACATATATCGAGTTTACTGAAAGGGACTCAAGTTTGGTGAACCATCTCACTCCCAGAGGATATGTTTTTAAAGTGAGTAAGACTCAAATTGCTCAACTCTCCGAAAAGGATTTGCTGTCTCAGAAAAGATGGGATTATGATGGTCCCTTCGATCCACAAGAGGAGGTGTTTCAAAGAGATCCCGACGCCCAGAGGGTGTTTGCTCTTTCTTTTTATCGGTTAGGGCTTTTCTATGAATGGAAGGGGATGACATCCTATGCTCTGGATAAATTCGCACAGGTCAGAAAGATCGACCCGGAAAATAAGGAACTCATCCTTAAGATCGAGCATTTGGAGACGATACAGAGATTATCGGAGAGTTCTGAGGCGGGTTCTTTTCCATCTCCAGGAAAACCTCCTGGATGAACTCTTTCTTGAATCGTAGAATTAAGCAAAAAGGGGGGACGGTGATTGCATTCTGCAAGGATTCAGGTAAAAACCTCGATACACAAACAGTTGCTCAAAAATCGATCAACCTCTTTTCTTTTGTCCCTAAACGCCTTAGCAGATGTGGTTCAGGACTGCACGGTTTTTGCATGTATACTAATTGTTGTGCAGATGAGGAAAACATGAGATCACAAAAACATCCGAAGCAAAGAGGATTCACTTTAATCGAGTTGATGATCGTGGTAGTCATCATTGCCATCCTGGCGGCGATGGCTATTCCTCGTTTCATGCGCGCTTCGGTTAAATCCAAGCAGTCCGAGGCAAGACTAATCTTGAAGCAGATCTATACCATGGAAAGGGCTTATCGGCAGGAAAAGGATACCTACTACCCGGGTGATGGAAGCACTATTGTTGCTCAACCTGGTGAAGTCATCGCTCCCTTGGGCGTGGAGATAATGCCTGCGGTTTATTACAGCTACTCAATTACCGGGGATGCTACCACCTTTTCAGCCACCGCTGGATCCAAAAGCGCCACCGGGCTGGATGGTGACCCAACTTTAGACGTCTGGACCATAGACCGAACCGGTAATCTGACCTTTACCACTGATGACTCTGAAGACTAAACCAGGGGGAAACCAAACACTGCGTTTTGCAAGAAGACAAGCAGAATACTTTAAGAAAGAGGGTTGAATCGAAGAGCATCAAATTTTGAACCGAAGGGTTATCTTAGTTTGAAACAAAAGGTTAAGATGAAGAGAAATACAAAAAATGTGTGTGGCACAGCTTTTGCTTTAAAGTCTATGGGAAGATGAAAAGTGTTAAGGAAGTGAACAGGAAAAACTTAAACCAACGAAGGGGGTGAAAGAAGATGCTAAGCAAATTTCACAGAAGCCAGAAAGGTTTCACCTTGATCGAGTTGATGATCGTGGTGGTCATCATCGGAATCTTGGCCGCTCTGGCTATTCCACGGTTCATGCGGGCGACCACCAAGGCCAAGCAGTCTGAGGCCAAGCAGGTCTTAAAGCAGATCTACGCCATGGAGAGAGCCTATCGTCAGGAGTATGATGCCTACTGGGGCGACGGCGTCTCCGCCTCAGCCGCCGCACCGACTGGCTTTGCCCGCATCGGCGTGGACATCATGTCCACTGCACGCTACACCTACAGCCTTGCTGCGACTCCTAATACATTTACCGCAACCGCCACTTCAGGCATCCTGGACGATGATGCTACCGTGGATATCTGGACCATCAACCACAACGGCGTTCTGGTCGTCACGCTTGGGAACGACGATTCAGTTAACTAAAGGTCCAAGCTTCTTGTGTGAGAAAAGGGGACTCAAGGGTTTGAGTCCCCTTTTTTGTTTTTTAGTTTGTTGGGGCAGGGGTTCAATCCCTGCCCCAACTTGAGGCGGATCTGCCTATGGCAGAGAATCCCCCTAAATCCCCCTTTTTTAAAGGGGGATTAAATCTCCCCCAAGATTTTCCTATTCGTTGGTAACGGACGCCCTCGTCCGTTCAGGATGAATCCGTTACCATCTACTTTTCCGTCACGGATTCATCCTGAACAGATTCACCGTGAACGGACAAGGCATCCGTGACGAACAAAGGGCGTGTGGGTGGAGAGGTGAAGTTAGACCTAAATGTTTAACCCCTTTTTCCGACCATAATAATATGCAACGGGTCGATGAATCCACCACAAGAAAGAATACAATCATCGGTGGGGCAATTTTCATTGTAACCTTCGGTATGTACATTTTCACCATGTGCCCCACCATTTACTGGGAGGACTCCGCTGCTTTTTGTGCTGTGCATTCACTTCTGGGGATTTCTCATTCTCCCGGGTTTCCCATATATATCATTTTGGGGCATCTGTTTTCGCTGTTTTCCATTTCTTACTCTGCTTTTTGTTCCAATCTGATGTCCGCCTTCTGGGGCAGTCTGGCACTAACACTTCTATATCTTCTTGTCATAGAAATTTTTAATCAGACAAAGTCCAGCCGATCGCTTTTGAGACTGCCCACCATAACCAGCATATTATTCATCGCATTCTCCACCTCCTTCTGGCTTCAGACCATAAGAGCAGAGGTTTATACTTTGAACATCTTTTTCACCTTGCTTTTGATTTTTCTTATGATAAAATGGTGGCAACTCAAGGAATCTCATCTCGGCTTCAGAATCTTGCTCTTATTTTCTTTTGTGCTGGGGCTGTCTTTGACCAACCATCCTCTTCTGATCATCACCCTGGTGCCTGCATTTTTGTTATTTTTCTTTTCCGCCCAGACGGGCGGTCGTCTGACCGCTGATTTAAAGTTTCTATTAAACCCAAAGAAACTGTTTTTATTGGCTATATTTCTTATGCTGGGAGTATCTCTTTATCTTTATTTACCCATCAGATCAAGCCTTTTGCCCTCCATCAACTGGGGAAAACCGGACACCTGGTCAAATTTTTTCTCTTATCTTTTCAGAACCTCTCAGCCAAGTATCTTCTCTTCTGGTTTGAGTTTTCCCTATTTGAACCGACTCTGGTTTAATCTCTCCTTCCCGGTGGATCAATTCAGTCTAGCTTTTTTCTGGTTAGGAGTGGTGGGAGCAATTTCTCTGTTTAAATTCTGCCGAAGGATTTTCTTATTCACCTTTTTGATCTTCATCCTAAACGTATTAACCGCCACTTGGGCTGCCGATTTCTCTTTGAGAAACTATGATCTTTTAGGCTATCTTCTGCCATCACTTTCCATATTTGCCATCTGGTTTGCTTCGGGATTAAAGACAGTCTTGAACTGGATATTCAAAGAAGTTAGAATCCTTCATACGAATCCCATTGGCGAAACCTATAAAGTTGTGGGCTATATGGTTGGATACGCTCTTTTTGGGCTGGTCCTCTTGCTACCTCTATTTCAGGTATGGAAGAACTTCGATCAGTGCAATAAGAGATCGCAAACTTGGGCTTACAGTTATGCACACCAAATTCTAAGCTCTGTTAAAAAAGATGCCTTAATCCTGGTGGGCGATGATAATACCCTCACCTCCCTATGGTATTTGAATCTTTCTCAAAGAATTAGACCTGATGTTAAAATCTTGAGCATATCCGCCCTGACACAGAAAAGTTATATAGAGCAGATAAGCCAGCAATATAGAGACATAAAACTTCCACAGTTTGGACAAAAAGATTTCGGAGAAATCGCATATGAGGTTTCCCAACTAAATACTGACAATTTTCCGGTCTATTCTACTCACTTCTCCAACCATCCCCTTTTTGTTCAGCATCTACGTCCGGCTGGATATTTATTCGAGTTTTGTCCAAAAGGGGTGATTTTGACCGATAAAGATATAAGGGAACAGAAAGATTTCTTGAAAAGAAATTTGAAGCACAAAAACTTTGATATTATAACCCAGGAACATTTCGGGAATCTTATTTTTAACCTGGGTGCATTTTATGACCTGAAAGGTGGTTCATCTTCATCCATAGAATATTTTCTGTGGGCTCTGGATGTGGACTCAACCAATCCAAGGATCTACTTTCAGTTGGGCAAAGCATTCCTGAAAAACGGAGACAAATCTAAAGCTTTTGATTTCTTTCAGGCGGGTCTGGAGCTGGACCCATACAATCTGGAGGCAAGAAAGCTTTTGGAAAAAACTTAAAAAGAGGGCTTTTTTACCTCACCCCCTTTGTTCCCCCTCAGGGTGAATCCTTCAGGGTGAACCCCTCTCCATTTCATGTTGAAAATCCCGCCAGAGGCGGGGGATAGGGGGAGAGGTTTTCCTCTCAAGAACTTTAGGCACTAAAGCGAAGAAAACCTAAAGAGAAAAAAATGAGGCAGAAAAAAGACATAGACGTCTCTGTAGTAGTACCCATGTTCAACGAAAAGGAGAATGCCAAAAGCACCCTGGACCGACTAACCCAGGCTTTGGACTCCATCCCGAAAAGATGGGAGGTAATTGTAGTAGATGACGGTTCCACGGACAAAACCAAGAAAGTGGTGAAGGATTATTCCCATCTCAATCACTGGGTCAACCTGATCTCTTATCCTGCCAACCAGGGTAGGGGGAAAGCGCTAAGAGTCGGATTTGCCCATGCTCAGGGTAAGATAATATGCACCACCGACGCCGACTTAAGCTACGACGAAAAATACATTCTGCAGATGATTGAGGTTCTGGATAAAAATCCGGATGTGGATCTGGTGCTGGGTTCACCCTATGCTCATGGAGGAAAAGCAGAGGGGGTTCCTCTTCTTAGATTACTTTTGAGCAAATGGGGAAACAAGGTTTTAGGATTTGCCATGAAAGGTGGACTTTCCACTGTGACCGGAGTCTTGAGGGCATATCGCAAAGAATGCATAAGCTCGCTGGAGCTGGAATCAGATGGTAAGGAGATACATCTGGAGATTTTGTCCAAAGCACTATCCATGGGCTACAAAGCCAAAGAACTGCCCGCCACCCTGAAAGCCAGAACCAAAGGTAAATCAAAATTTAAATTCAAAGCCACCGCAGTATCGCATCTGATCTTTTCGTTTTTCGAAAAACCCATAATTCTATTTGGCGCCATCGGTCTTTTCATGCTCTTCTTGGGATTTCTGGGTGGAACTTATATCATATATCTTTGGCAAAAGGGAACCCTAAACCCCAACCGTCCTCTGATGACTTTGATAGTTCTTTTGATCGTAGCCGGAATTCAGGTGCTCCTTTTCGGATTTTTGGGGACACAACTGGTTCACTTAAGAAAAGAAATTTATAAGATACAAAGAGAAAACAAGACCTTGGAAGACAAAATAAACAATTTACCTACAAAGGTTGAAGTGGAGAAGAAAGAAGTGGATTATCTGCCTTCAGAGACACCTAAATAGTCGAAAAAACAGTTTCCCAACAGATGCAACAGATTTAAAGATAATAAAATCTGTTTCATCTTTTAATCTGTTGGGAATCCTTTAATCTGTCGGCAAAAGCCAATCAAAGAACAAATGTTAACCTCCCCAAAAATCTGCCTGATCACCAACCGTTATCCCACACATCCTGATGATGTGGCTTCACCCTTTGTGCGCGACTTTCACCTTGGATTGAATGAAAAGGGAGTGGCTGTTTCTGTCTTCACCCCTTATTATCATACACAAAAGACAGAGTACACAGATGATGTGCTTCGATTTCACTGGCGAGGAGGAAAAAAGGTGGTGGGCTCTTTGAATTTTTTTAATCCCAAAGAACTCCTTCAGCTTTTCTCTTTCTTGAGAAACGGCAGACGCCAGCTTTTGGAGCATCTCAAAAAAACCAATCCAGACTCTTGCCTGGCTTTATGGGCACTTCCTTCGGGATGGTTTGCTTATCAGGCGAAAAAAAGGCTGGGTATCCCATACTCGGTCTGGTGTTTGGGCTCGGATATATATGTCTGGGCAAAAAAGCCGATATTGCGAAAGATCATAAGAAAAGTCCTGCAAGAAGCAGACTATCTTTTTGCGGATGGATTCGATTTGAGAGAAAGGGTGGAAAACCTCTCAGGCAAAAGGTGCCTCTTTCTTCCCAGCATGCGAAGGCTTCCGCCAGCATATGACGGGAAAGAGCAACTTGATTCAGCGAAATTCAATTTCTTATATGTGGGGAGATGGGAAAAAAAGAAAGGTTTAGATGATTTGCTCAAAGCATTTAGTCTGGCCAAAAACAAGCTACCTTCTGTCAAGCTTTATATATTGGGATGGGGCAGTTACGGGAAGCGGATGGAGAAATTGATAAAAGAACTCAAGTTAGAAGATGAGGTCAAAATTGTAGGAAGAGTATCCACCAACTTGATGGCTAACTATATCAAACAATCAGACTGCGTGACCATCCCCTCTAAAAGTGACAGCATTCCTTTAGTCTTCTCCGAGGCACTTCAGATGAGGACTTCTCTTATTGTCACCGACGTGGGTGATATGGGCTATCTGGTGAAAAGATACAGCCTGGGAAAGGTGATTCCCCCAGGAGACATAAAAAGGTTAGCCCAAGCCATGATCGAGTTTGCCTGCGAAAAAAAGGATTATTCCAAAAATATTCCAGAGGCCTTAAAATTACTTAATATTGAAAAGGCTGTGGATGATTATCTAAAGACCGTTATCTTTGAAGAACACAGCCAAGCCTCAACCATCCGTGCATTAAGCCACTGAGACTTACCTGCGTATCATGACTTTTGAAAAATATAATAATTTAGGTATCAATTTGGCTTGCTTTCAGAGGGAGATTTGATTATCTATTATTTCAAATTCAAAGTTAGGAGAAACGAAATTTGAGGATAAAAGGAAAAAATGTTTTGGTTACCGGAGCGGGTGGATTTGTGGGGAGCCATCTGGTTGAAACGTTGGTGAAAAGGGGCGCCAGGGTGAGGGCTTTTGTTCATTACAATTCCCGAAATGATTGGGGAATGCTGGAGGACGTGGGGAAAAATATACTAAATGAGATTGAAGTGGTGACGGGAGATTTAAAAGATGCAGACTGTGTCAGAGAAGCTGTCCGTGGTCAACAGGTGATATTCCATCTGGGAGCTTTAATCGGAATCCCTTATTCCTACGTCAACCCAAGAGACGTGGTCGATACCAACATAAATGGCACCCTTAATGTTCTGACCGCAGCACTTGATTTTGACATGGAAAAGGTAGTCCACACGTCCACCAGTGAGATTTACGGCACGGCTCGATACGTTCCCATGGACGAAGAGCACCCGGTAAATCCTCAATCTCCTTATGCCGCCAGCAAGTTGGGAGCAGATCTTTTAGCCTCAAGCTTTCACCGCTCCTTTGATCTGCCGGTGGGTATAATCAGACCTTTCAACATCTATGGTCCCAGACAATCAGCCCGGGCGGTGATCCCTTCCATAATCACTCAGGTACTGCTTAAGAGGAAAATCAGTCTGGGCTCTGTTTTTCCCACCAGAGATTTAACTTTTGTGAAGGACTCGGTGAACGGATTTATCAACTTCGCCGAATGCGAAAAAACAGTGGGTGAGGTGGTAAATTTAGGATCAGGTCTCGAGGTGTCGATAAACCAGATAGTAACCCTTATATCAAATTGCCTGGGGAAGAAAATCCAGATTAAAAGGGAAAAGAAAAGGATTCGACCTGAAAAAAGTGAAGTGGAAAGACTTTTCTCAGATTCCAGCAAAGCCAAAAGACTCTTTGGATGGCAACCCAAAATAGATCTCAAGCAGGGAATAGAGAGAGCCATAAACTGGTATGAAAAGAATCTAAGAAGATACAAAGCGGATATTTACAATATTTAACCTAATCTGGAGTGCAAGGCTTCAGCCTTACTTTCAAAATAAAATCAAAGGGTTGGCTGAACAGCTTTTTAGCAAGGGTGAATCAGATTGTTTGAAAACCACGATTTTGGTAGCCGCAGGCTTCAGCCTGCGAAAATCTTTTCGGTAGCCTCAATGCCCTGCCCTATGTTTGATACTGTATTGTCCTCCATAGGGGCGGGAATTTTCGTATGAATGCATACGCATATCCCGCCCCCAAAAATGGATTCTTTAATAGACGCTGAGGATTTGGGTTACAACTTTCAGAGGTAATCTAAACTATGAAGGTGATCATCTTAGCCGGCGGCAAAGGGAGACGACTTTATCCATATACTGTGGTTTTGCCCAAGCCACTCATGCCCATCGGGGATTTTCCCATCCTTGAGGTGATCTTAAGACAACTTAAAAGTGGCCATCTTCTCGACATCACTCTGGCTGTAGGACATCTGGGCAATTTGATTCAAACCTATTTCGGAGATGGATCTAAATGGGGAGTAAACATTGAATATAGCTTCGAGGAAAAACCTCTGGGTACAGTTGGTCCCTTGACCAGTTTGAAGAATCTGAACCAAACATTTATGGTGATGAACGGCGATCTTCTCACCACCCTAAATTATCTCAACTTGATTGAATATCACAAGAAACAGAAGGCGATCGCTACGGTGGCATCACAGAAAAGATGGGTGGATGTCGACTTCGGCGTAATCCAGAAGGATCAAGATGAGAGCATGGTCAAATACATAGAAAAGCCCAGGTTGTCCTATCTGGTGAGCATGGGAATATACGTGTTTGAGCCGGAGATACTCAACTTCATCCCCAAAGGAGAAAAATTTGATTTCCCCGACCTGATGCAGCTTCTTCTGGAGAAGGATAAAAATGTAGCCATCTATAATTCTGACGATTTCTGGCTGGATATAGGAAGACCGGATGATTATCAAAAGGCGGTGGAGGAATTCGAAAAAGACAGAAAGAGATTTCTGAACGAAGAATAAAAAAATAACAAATTTGACTGTATCGCAGTCCTATTAAAACGCTAACGAAAACATATCGAGCATAAAGACAAGCTCTAAGCTCCTCTGAGAATGTAGTTGCTCGATTTATCGAGCCCAATGAATTGGACAACTACAAACTTATACCAAACGCCAAAGAAAAAAATGAAATGGAAGGTTACCTTATCTGATCTAAATTTTGATCACCGTGAGCGAAAGATGGTTGATCGGGTGATAAGAAGCAAGTGGCTCACTATGGGCGAAACTGTCGAAAGGTTGGAGAAAGAGTTCGCCGAGTTTATAGGGACTAAACATGCCATCGCAGTCTCCAGTGGCACGGCGGCTTTGCATCTGGCTATGAGGGCTTTAAACATCAAACCGGATGACCAAGTCATCGTCCCATCATTAAGCTTTGTTGCCTCCTCCAATGCCATCCTGTATGTGGGAGCAAAGCCTGTGTTTGTGGATATCAACGGATTGAACGATTTCAATTTGTCCTGTGAAGATCTAAAGAAAAAGATCATACCCAGGACTAGGGCGATCGTGGTAGTTCATTACGGCGGGTATCTGGCGGATATGGAGGAAATTAAAAGGATAGCCAGAAAGCACCGGCTTTTCATCATTGAGGATACAGCCCATGCCATAGGAGCAGATTTTAGTTCAAAGATGGCTGGCACACTCGGAGACGTCGGCTGTTTCTCCTTTTTCTCCAACAAGAATTTAGCTACGGGTGAGGGAGGGATGATCGTAACCGATAACGATCGGCTTGTCAGAAAGATTAAGCTTCTCAGGTCTCATGGAATGACCAGCATGACCCTGAACAGACACAAAGGTCATACCTATTCATACGACGTGGTGGAGCTGGGATATAATTATCGAATGACCGAGATATCTGCCGCACTTGGTATATTGCAGTTAAAGAAATTACCTCAGGCTAATAAGAGAAGAAAGGTCTTGACCAATCTTTATGTCTCGAATTTAAAAGGGACTTTTGGCCTTTCCATCCCGTTCAGAGATTATCCGCGCAACTCCTCCTATCATCTTTTTCCCATTCTTCTGGATAAAAAGGTGAATAGGAAAAAATTTATGGAGCTTTTGAAAAAAGAGGGGATCCAGTCCAGCATACATTATCCGCCCATCCATAAGTTTTCCTACTACCGAAAGAATCTAAAGGGAAGTCAGAGAGAGCTTCCCTTAACAGAATATGTAGGGGCACACGAGGTAACCCTCCCCTTACACCCTCTGCTTGAAAAGAAAGACGTTGTTTTTGTCTGTGAGAAAATAAAAAAGATTCTCCCCAAAGCTTTAAAATGAATCTGACCGTCTTAGAAGAGCCGAATGACAAGTGGGATGAGTTTGTCTTTTTGCACTCCAACCTGATCTTCCATACCTCCTTATGGTGGAAAGTTTTAAAAGAGGGCTATGGATGCGGTATGCGATATCTGGTGTTCGAAGAGGGAGGATACTGGCTTTCTGCTCTGCCTGGAATGATGGTGGGCAATCGATTCTTTAAAGTGTTCTATTCACTCATTCCCTATGGGGGGTTTATTGGCGATCGAGAGCACATCCCTGAATTTTTGAGGCTTTTGAATAATTGGGCCGGGAAGGAGAAAATTCAACGCATTCAGATCGTGGATGTAGACATTAAGAAAAAGCATGATTTGCCCGATTTTAAGTGTGTGGAGTCCTACAGGCACCTTTTGGAGTTGAAAGACAAATCCATAGATCAGATCTGGAAAAATTATAAGGATAGCCTCAAAAGGAATATAAAGACCGCCTTGAAGTCAGATCTTTATTTTGAGAAGATAAAATCACGAGAAGAGGTGGAGCTATTTTATCGTCTCTATCTGGATTCGATGAGAAGGAATAAAGCTCTGGTTAAATATCCGATCCAGCTTTTCTTAAAGATTTATGATCTTCTGGTTCCTGAATTTTCGGACATATTTTTTGCAAAATACCACAACCAACCAGTAGCAGGGATGGTGGTAATTTATTCTGATGACGCCGCTCATTATTTCCATGGCGGATCAGTCACCGAATACCTGCATCTAAGACCCAACGATTTTTTATTTCACAATGCCATAAAAATCGCAAAAGAGAAGGGGAAATCTTGTTTTGATTTTATGGGGTCGAGTAAGAAGATGCTTAGCCTGATTCAATTTAAAGAGAAGTGGGGTGCAGAAAAGAAGATTGTATTCAATTATCATCAAGATATAAGCAAAAGCAGGTCTGCCATTTACCAGTTACTACGACCGATAGTTAATTTTTTTAGGGGTAGGGAATGAATCGTATTTTAAGAAATGTCAAAATTGGCATTTATATGCTCATTGAGAAACTGTTGAGGTGGTGCATCAGCCCTTACTTCCGGTCAACCCTTTTAAGATTCCTGGGTGCAAGGATAGGCGAAAATGTGCGAATATATGAGGTCAGAATTATTAATTTGATAAATGGTTTCAAAAATTTAATAGTTGAGGATGATGTCCACATCGGCCCAGGAACAACCATAGATTTGACTGACAAAGTAATTATAAAACAGAAAAGCACCCTATCCCCACAGGTACTAATCTTGACTCACAGTGATGCCGGAGAGGACCACAAAAGTGAAATATGTAAGATTTATCCTCGAAAAGTGGAAGGGGTTGTAATTGGCAGGTCAGTTTGGATAGGCGCTGGCAGCATAATACAAGCTGGGGTCAGGATCGGGGATAGGGTGGTAATAGGAACAGGAAGCGTAGTTACTAAAAATATCCCTTGCGATTCTTTAGCTTATGGAGTGCCAGCCGGCGTGAAAAGGAAAATTATTTTCTTAAGAGAAGACTTAAGCTGTGTCAAAAATTAGCCCCGTCAAAAAGACGCTAAGCACGTTGATAGTGTTAATAATCTTCTTGGTATTGGGAAGAATACTTTATTTAAATATAGAGACTCTTCTCAGATATGAATGGCACTTCAAATATTACCTTCTCTTTGCATCTTTTCTCCTTTTGGCTCTAAATTATTCAATTGCTGCTTACGTCTGGACCTTGATTCTGAAAATGTTAGGATGGAATATAAATTTTGCCCAAAGTTTTAGGATTACTTACCTTTCTGCAGCAGGGAAATACATCCCCGGCAAGATCTGGACCTACGTGAGCCAGATTTATTTAGCCGACAAAGTGGGGTTACCCAGAAGATTGACTTTGGTTAGCATGATGTTGATGTTCGTCACTTACAATGGGATAGCCGTGCTATTCTTCATCTCTACTCTTCTTCTGTGGAGGAATATACCAAGTGACTTGATCATCCTCTTGATTTTACTTTTCTCCCTTCTCCTACTGTTTGTTTTGCATCCAAAGGTTTTGAGCAAAACGGTTAATTTTTTTCTAAGGTTCTTCAAGAAAGAAGAATTAGAATTTAAGGTCAGTTATAAGAGCATACTATTCCTTATAGGGTTATTGATCCTAGATCGGGTGATATTTTCGACCTTTGCTTATCTTTTCATAAATTCATTCTTGACTTTGAATCCGACAGTTGTAATCAAGTTCTCAGGCATTTTCTCGGTTGCTGTTTTCTTGGGGATGATAACTTTTATTGCACCGGCCGGTTTGGGAGTAAGAGAGGGAGCCCAAAGTTATCTTCTGAGTTTGTTCATCCCGATTTCCACAGCCATATTGATCCCTTTGGTCATGCGGGTGTGCATGACTTTGGGAGACTTGGTTTGTTTTCTGCTCGCTTTGAAGATTAAAAAAACCGAAGTTGACTTACATTCTGCCGTTCGTGGAGAAAACGACACCGCATCGCGGAGCTTCGCGGCTCCGCAAACAAAGGTAAAGTTCTAACACAGCCTGTCGGAATTTTGAAAAGATAAAAAAGAGAAACTCACCGAACCAGGAAACTTGCTTAGCGGTAGGGGAAACTTGTATCGACGCCAGAAGCTTGAAGATCGAAACTCGGAAATCATGGATAAAGTAAGGTTTTTTCGAACATCGAGTTCCAACTAACCAGCCTCGATACGAGCATCGAAACCGATAGCCTATAACAAGACAATTGAAATGAGCACAATAATTCTGATCTTGATTATATTGATAGGCTTAGCCCTGGGTAGCTTTCTAAACGTTTGCATCTACAGGATTCCCAAGAAAACATCCATACTTTTCCCCGGTTCGTTCTGTCCCAGGTGTGGAGCAAAGATTCGCTCCTACGACAACATCCCACTTTTAAGTTACATCATCTTAAAGGGAAGATGCAGGAACTGCAAAGCGAAAATCTCTTTGCAATATCCCCTGGTGGAGTTTATCACCTCCGCCTTGCTTGTATTAGCCTATCTGCGCTTTGGATTGACCTGGGATTTTGTGGCGAGAAGCATATTGATTCTTTTTATGATTTTGACCTTCTTTATCGACTTGAAGCACAGGATCATCCCGGATGTGCTCACCTTCCCCGGTATCATCCTCGGCTTCCTTTTATCTTTTGTGGTCAAATCCCCGTCTATTTTGAATTCGCTTCTGGGGATTCTGGTGGGCGGTGGAATGTTTTATCTGGCTGCCATTTTAGGAGAGCTTCTTTTTAAAAAAGAAAGTCTAGGGGGAGGGGATATAAAGCTGGCCATGATGCTGGGAGCATTTTTAGGATGGCAGAAGATACTCTTGGTGCTTCTACTTTCTGCTTTCTTGGGCACTCTGATCGGTGGGGCAGCTTTATTCCTCTCAAAGGACGTAAAAGAGACTCGAACCATCCCCTTCGGACCTTTCTTAGCTTTGGGGACAGTAATCGCCATGTTTGCAGGCGACGCTATAATTTCCGCATACTTAAAAATTTTCTTTTAGAATCTGAACCCCTTCTTCCACCCAAATCTGTTTTGTTTCATTTCATAGATTACCACGGACTCTGTAGAGAGGACTCTCTGAATAGTTTTATATCCTGAGAAGACCTCACCCCCGTCTGTTCCCCTCTCCCCCGCCTCTGGCGGGATTTTCAACATAAAGTGGAGAGGGGTTCACCCTGCCCTTCGGTCCTGCACTTCGTCCTGAGACTCAGTGTCGAAGGAAGACCTCAGGGTCGAAGGAAAGGGATTTCCCTCGATCCTGAGATCTTCGGGATCGAAGGACACCCTGAAGGGGATATAGGGGGAGAGGTTCTGCTGGATTTTTTGTTCCTTTAACGCAAAACTAACCCCTCCTTCTTTTATGCCGATAATCCAAAAGAAGCTTAAAATCAAAGTTTCTTCCAATAATAAAACAGGGGGAAAATTGAGAGTCAAAGATTTTCTCCACCTTGACTATGAATCGCAGATTCGCATCTCTTTAGTATTTTTTATCCTCTTTTTGATTCTTTTTAATTTCGGGACAGAATATCTTTTTCATCAGACCAGGCAGATTCTAAAACGCCAAATCCACCAACAGCTCTTCACCGTGGCACATTCAGCCAGTCTCATCTGGGAGAGGAGTCCTCAGTCCGCCGGATCCATGGGATCGGCTTTAAAGAAGAATCTATTGGAACTGTCTTTCAAATCAGGTGTCAATCGTATATCATTTATCTCTTCAGATGGAGAACCTTTCATCTCCTCTCAGGAGGTTCGTTCGGCTGAGCATCTTCACATCTTTCGGGGAGTGAAACCAGAGCTGGTGAATCACCTCCGGGGTAAAGAGGGAAAACAAAAGATGAGGGAATTTATCTCTGACTTCTATGCGGATGGCTTGGGTAATACTTATCTTTCTTATTATCTTCCCCTGGAAACCCAAAGAGCCGAAAACAGAATCTGGGTGATGGTGGAAAAAGAAGTTTCAGCTTTTGCCAACATTGAGAAAGTTTCCAGATTGAATGTCCTGGCTCGAATAGGAGGACTTCTTATCGCCGCCTTTGTCACCCTGCTGTTGATTAAAAACCTGCTCCGACCTTATCGACTCATGGTGAAAAAAGCAAAAAAGGAGATGATAATTCCTGCCTCAGAGAAAAACAAAAAAAAGGGAGATCTGGATGTTGCAGTAAAAATCTTTGAACAGGTGATAGCCGAGCTTAAGCAAAAGGAGAAAGCTTTGCAAGAACTTTGTCAAAAGACAGATCGCAAAGCCAAAAACTTAGCCAGCTATAACGAGTATATTTTAAAAAGCATGACCAGTGGAATGATCATCACAGATGATCAGGGGGAAATCACCCGAATGAATCACCCCGCAGAGATGATTCTTGACAAATCAGAAAGTATGGTGCTAGGGAAACATTATAAAACTGTTTTCGGAGAACAAAGCCCCCTTTGTTTTGCCATTCAGACCGCGCTTAGAGAACAAAAAACCTCTTCTGTGCCAGAGATCAATCTGACAAAAAAAAGTGGTGAAAGCATCCCGTTGGGCTTAAGCTCATCTGCGGTCAAGGACGAACAAGGGAAAATGCTGGGGGTGGTGGTTTTCTTGACCGACTTAACGGAGATAAAGAAATTAGAGGAAGAAATCGCTTTCAAGGATAAGATGGCGGCTCTGGGTGAGATGTCCTCTGGACTGGCGCATGAGCTCAGAAACTCCATGGGAGCCATGTTGGGATTCAGCAAATTGCTCAAGAAAAGAAAAGATGATCCAGCTTCACAAAGCCAGGCGATTGAGGGAATAGTCAACGAAGCCATGAGCATGGAATCTTTGCTCCAGAGATTTCTTGCCTTTGCCAAGCCTTTTCAGTTAAAGATAGAAAAAATTGATCTTGAAGAAATAATTCAGGAATGTCACGCCTCAGTAAAGGAAACTTTGAAAGAGAATAAGATAACATTTAAATTTGAATCCGAACCGGATCTTTCATCCCTGCCGGGAGATCCAATTCTTTTGAAGCAATGTTTCCACAACCTGATCCAAAACTCGATAGAGGCTATGCCAGATGGAGGAAGGCTTTTAATCAGGCTTGGGGAAGAAAGGCTTACCTTTCAAGAAAGATCAATAATGGTGGAGCTTTCCGACACCGGCTGCGGGATAGCAAAAGAGGATCAGGATAAGATCTTCAATCCCTTCTTCACCCTTAGGGAAAAGGGAACCGGATTGGGACTGAGCCTGGTCAAAAAGATCGTAACCCTGCACAATGGCAAGATAGAAGTGGAAAGCGAACCCGGAAAGGGAACCACGTTCAGAATCTATCTCCCCTTAAAGTCTGTGCCCGAACTCACTCAAGCGGATTCGGAGGAGAAAAGTGAGTCGGAGCCCGCGATTTTCAGCCATTCAACCAGTGCAAGTGAAAGCATCCACGTCGAATAGGTCTTCGACCCATAGCTGGCAGGCATATTCGACCTACGTCTACAATGGAAAATTATTAAACGGACTTGCAGTAGGTCCGAAATCCCCGCCTTTGGCGGGGTTTCGGACAATCAACTTACTTTTGCAACAACCTTAATATTTTCTGTTCTAAGGTGTAAAGCCTGAATCGGATCCTCTTGAAGGATTTAGCAGAATCAGGATTGATCAGCTTTCCGAATTCTTCCAACACCCGGGTGGCTTCCTCAGATCTCCTCAGATTGGCTTGAATGATCGAGTTAAGATCAGCTCGTTTCTTCTCCAGGCTTCCCATGCTGTCTGCACCCACGTCCTTTTCGCTATCCCGAAAGGAGAGCAGCTTCTCTTGATCGAAGTTTCTTTTGGCCACTCTGGTCAACTCGTGCCGAAGCCTTTTAAACTTAGCAGACAGTTTAGCATCATCAAAATAAAGCCTTGCCACCTCTTCTGTAACCCTGATCCCTTCTCTGGCGCGATTTAGGTTGGCGTCGATGATTCGATAGATATTTTTTATATTCATGGAAAATTAGGGCTTCTTCAAAGCTCGGTTATGCGGCCCCACTCTTCGAAGCAAATATATGTCTTTTTCAATTTGAAAAGTAAAACGATAATCTCTACTTACCCTTCCCTCAAATATTTTACCAGTGACTCCTTGAACTTTCTTGATCCTGAGGGATGGATGTTTAGGATTTTCCGAAAGAAGAGAAAGGCTCTTATCCACCTGTAATTGGATATTATGAGGCAGACTTCGATAGTCTTCCACAAACGGTTTAGTAAAGACTATTTTCACTTTCGTTTCTTCTTCAAAGCCTTCAGAGCATCTTTAATATTGGAAAAAGGGCCCACCAAATCACCTTTCAAAATTGCCTCGTCTGCTTCCCGTTCGCCTTTCTGCCATTCTTTGGTCCAAAACCACGCCTGATCCTTAGGAATAAGCTTTTGGGGGACAAGCACGATAGTGTTATCTTCGATGTGGGCATTCAGGAAATCACCTACCTTTAGGTCAAGAGCTTCGAAAATATCCTTAGCTATGGTGATCTGGTGCTTAGGTCCAATTCGGACAGTTGACCTGATTTGCCGTTCTGACCGCTGTTGCATTTTTAGGACTCCTTCTGTGATCTTTTTCCCTCTAAGTTATTGAAATGTTTTCTTACAATCTTACATTCTTATTATACGACTAACTGGTCTTTTTGTTAGTCATCTATGAAAGATGAATATTGCAGATGGAGCCAAAAAGCCGATTTCTCAAACCTGTAATCTGTTCAATCTGTTTGATCTGTTGGGAGATCCTTTTTATTTATGCGAGAAGTTTTTATAAAAAGGCGGTTTTGCGATAACCGCCTTTTGTGGTTTGCCTCGGATTATGATATCCAACTCTGTTCCGATTTTCGAATATTCGACGGGGACATATCCAAGTCCGATTCCTTTATTTAAAGTGGGAGAAAACGTTCCACTCGTAACCTCACCGATCTTTTTTCCATCTTTGTGTATCTGGTAATGTGGGCGTGGAAAAGCGTGATCTTTAAGTTCGAAGGCCACCAGTTTGCGCATAAGTCCCTGTTGTTTCAATTTCAAGGTTGGCTCTTTTCCCACAAAATCGCCCTTATCTAATTTCACAATCCAGCTCAATCCAGCATCCAGTGGATTGGTGGTCTGATCGATGTCATTGCCATAAAGCATATACTTCATTTCCAATCTCAAAGAATCTCTGGCGCCTAAGCCTATTGGCTCTATGTCAAATTCTTCTCCCGCTTCCATCAAAGCGTTCCACATGCTTTCTGCATGAGCAGGGGAAAAATAAAGCTCAAATCCATCCTCTCCGGTATAGCCGGTTCTGGAGAAAAGCATTTCGATTCCACCTACCTTTCCCCAGGTTGCCCAGTAGAATCTCAGATCAGACAGACTCTTATCCGTCAGTTTCTTCAACACATCCTCTGCTTTTGGACCCTGCAGTGCTAAGAGAGTGGTCTGTTCACTCACATCCTTTAGCTTCCCATCTCCGGAGAGGTGATCAGAAAGCCATTGAAAGTCTTTTTCCACGCAGGCGCCATTGACCACCAGAAGGAAATGATCCGGCAGGCGATAAACCAGAAGATCATCCACAATCCCCCCATCATCATAACACATGCACGAGTATTGCACCTGATAGGTAGCTAACTTGGAGACATCGTTGGTGGTCATCCTCTGAATGAAGTTTTCCGCATCCTTACCCCACACTTCAAATTCTCCCATGTGCGTGATATCGAAAAGCCCCACCGACGACCTCACCTTCCGGTGTTCTTCCATGATGCCCCGGAATTGAATGGGCATCAGGTAGTTTGCGAATTCCACGATTTTCGCCTTGTTCTTTAGATGAATGTCATAAAAAGGAGTCTTTTTAGGATTTGACATAATGATCCTCGACGATCTATTTGCCACTTTCTGTGGCGTTGAGCAACAATATCCCGAGGCACTGGGAAGCCCTCTTGAAACTCACCACAAAGGCTGTTTGGCGTGCCGCCAAATGCTCGCTGTCTTACTTCGGGATAACCATTTTCTTGGACTGAGTAAACTCTTCAGCTTTAATCTGGTAAAAATAGATCCCGCTGGCTACCTCGCGGCCTTCATCGTCCTTGCTATCCCATACGATCCTCCTACGCCCGGCTGATTGATGCCCATCAAACAGGGCCCTCACCTTCCTTCCCAAAATGTTGTAGATGGTAATCCGAACCCAGGTGTCTCCTGGCAAAGTGTACTCAATCGTAGTTGAAGGATTGAAGGGATTGGGATAGTTCTGCGCTACGGAAAACTCCTTTGGGGGTGCGTTCGGATGGTAGTCTACCCCGCCCCCCTCTCCAGGGATCTCATAGCAGTCCGGATAACCCGGGTTGCTTTCAAAATCGGACCAGTAATTCCCGACGTCTCCCAGATTCCACCTGTTGTTGTTCGAGCGGACATCCTCAAGAGCGCTCACGGCGTTACCTGCGAAGTGATTTGCCCAGAGAGTATTGAACTGAGAAGAATTGTCGAGACAAAGGCCACAGGCATTCTCAACCAGGCGGTTACCCGAGATGTAGTTGTTCGAACTGTCATAGAAACGGATTCCGTGCTTAGAACTTCCGCTCACGGTGTTACCCACCAGATGATTTCCCGAGCCGGGATCAAGGGAGGCAGACCCAAATACCTCTATTCCTGTCCTGTTATTGTCCACTATATTACCTATCAAGGTGCTGTTGGAGCTTCGGTCTAAGACGATTCCAAACCCAAAGCCTGTTATCTTACAGTTCCTAATGATGATGCCATCTCTGTCAAGAGCCAGAATCCCCATTCGAGTACCGGCAATCAGATGACCGTTGCAGTCAACGATGACGTTGTCTGTGCCGACGGCCAGACCATCTCTGCAATTCAATATGTCGTGGTCTAGAACGGTATTATGAGCTATAATGCATCCACAGTCCGGCTGATCCATAAAGTGATAACTGAGTGCGGTAGACTCAATACCGCACTCTCCGTAGCCCAGCTTGAAGTACCCATTGTCTCCAAAGCCGACTCCATAGCTGTTTCTGACAATCCAATAGCCCCCCTCGTCGTCATAGCCGACAATAACCACAACGTGATTCGTGCGATTATCATCTGTGCACCTGTAGATGTCACCATCCCAATAACCAACACCAAGCCCCATTCCCATGGGCAATGTCAGAGGTCCTTTGCTGGCAATATACTCTTTTATGTACACTTCACCCATCGCGAAATACTTAGCTGAGTCAATTCTTATCAGTCTATTCTGCCAATCTGGGCATCTATCGGAACAAGCCGCGTCACTACAGCTGCTACCGGCGCTGTGCTCGCAGTTCTCGTCGCAGGTATACTCACTGCAAGTACAACTCAACCCGTCCACATACGGAAGACAATCCTCATCTGGAACCCCGTTAATGCAAAGGAACCGCAGGATCGTAGAGTAGGAACCGCCACAGCAATTTCCGGGCAAATAGCAATCAGATACAAGATACTGCTCTGACAAATCAAAATCGAGATCAGGGTCGTTACGCCAGATATTATACATCGCTTCCAGCACCCCAATCGGTCCAAAAGCCCAGCATGAACCGCAACCACCCTGATCTTTCACAGGCGTCATCCAATCATATCCCTGATAATCTCTCCAATCGAAGGAGGGTGGAATCTGAAAGTTCGATGATAATTGTTTTCCGACCTCCTCACCCACCGAATCTTCCGAGCGAACACTTGCCTTGGTGGATTTTTCACTCAGGACCATCAAGTCGGTGACGGAGCCCTTTCGCCTGCCTTCGTTGGAAACACAAACTGCATATTCCCTTGAGAACGGGTCTCGGCCGTCGCTTACCGTTGTCGTGCGATAACCACACTTCTCACAGTAAGAATATGCTTGCCCGCACTTCCCTTGCAGGAAAGCCCACGCATCACATTCGCTTCCGTCAGGAAATATGCAGATCCCTCTCTGACCAGAAAGCCCATTGATGACCCTATATTCATAACCCATTTCAAGACAATAGACAGCTGCAGGGTTTGCCATGCCGATTTGCTCATCTTGATATTCTTCTCCTTGGCCACAGTCGGCAAAGACTTCATTCGAAGCATCCGTTAAACAGAAGCAGAGTAGAAATGCCATAGATAAAATGGAAATCCGTCTCAATCTCATAGATAATACGAAGTGCTAAAGGTTTAATTATTCATTATAAACTTATGTGCATTCTCTCAACGTTTCAAGAACCATTTCAGAGTTTCTTCGCAGGCTGAAGCCTGCGGCTACCAAGTTTATAGCGGAGATCCGGCTCTCGCCATCTGAGCGATATAAACTGAATTCATGAAACCTTCAAAATACCCTTCAAGAATTTACCGGTATAAGAGCCTTTGATTTTTGCCACCTGCTCCGGAGTTCCGGTGGCGACCACCCTGCCACCTTCATCACCCCCCTCCGGTCCTAAGTCGATGATAAAGTCAGCGGTCTTGATCACATCCAGATTGTGCTCTATCACCAAAACCGTATTTCCCATATCCACCAATTTGTTCAAGACGCCTAACAGCATCTTAATGTCTTCAAAGTGAAGACCGGTGGTGGGCTCATCCAAGATGTAAAAGGTTCTGCCGGTGGAGACTTTGGAAAGCTCGGTGGAGAGTTTTACCCTCTGGGCTTCACCTCCAGAAAGGGTGGTGGCAGGCTGACCCAAGTGAATGTAACCCAATCCCACATCTTTTAAGGTCTTAAGCTTCCTTTTGATTTTAGGGATATTGGCAAAGAACTCATAAGCCTCATCCACGGTCATATCCAGAACGTCCGGTATGTTCTTCCCTTTAAATTTAATCTCCAAAGTCTCCCGATTATACCTTTTGCCTTTACAAACTTCACAGGGGACATATACATCAGGAAGAAAATGCATCTCGATTTTGATGATACCATCTCCTTCGCAAGCCTCACATCTCCCTCCTGGCACGTTGAAGCTAAACCTCCCGGGTCTGTATCCTCTTACCTTAGCCTCCGGAAGCATGGCAAAAAGATCCCGGACAGGGGTAAAGACTCCGGTGTAGGTGGCGGGATTGGATCGAGGGGTTCTGCCAATAGGGGATTGATCGATGTTAATCACCTTATCAACGCTCTCCAGACCTGCAGTCCTTTCATATTCTAAGGGGGCGAGTTTGGAGTTATAAAAATGCTGGGCTAAAATCCGGAAGAGGGTCTCATTAACCAGAGTCGATTTTCCCGAGCCCGACACCCCGGTTACGCAGATAAATACACCCAGAGGGAAATCTACCCGAATCCTCTTGAGGTTATTCCCCCTCGCTCCGGTTATGCCCAAGAAGGCTCCATCTCCGTTTCTTCTTTTCGCTGGAAGAGGGATGGTCAACCTTCCGGAAAGATACTTCCCGGTTAAAGATTTCTTGCTTCGTTTGATAGTCTCCGGTGTTCCCTGAACCACCACCCATCCTCCATCCTTTCCCGCCCCCGGTCCAAGATCTATCACATGATCCGCAGTTTCGATGGTCTCCCGATCATGCTCCACCACCATCACGGTATTGCCCAGATCCCTCAAGCCTAAAAGTGTTCCCAGAAGCCTTTTGTTGTCTCTCTGGTGGAGTCCCACTGAAGGCTCATCCAGGATATACAGCACCCCCACCAATCTGGAGCCAATCTGAGTGGCCAGTCTTATCCTCTGCGCCTCACCACTGGAAAGTGAAGCAGAACGGCGGTCTAAAGTGAGATAATCCAGACCCACATCCACTAAAAAACTCAATCTTTCCTTTATCTCCTTTAGAATCTGTTTTGCTATCTGCTGTTCCCGTAAAGAGAGCTTCACTTTGGAGAAGAACCTACCAGTCGCTTTTACCGAAAGTTCAGTCAACTCCGCGATGTTCAAACCTCCCACTTTCACCGACAGGCTTTCCTTTTTCAGTCTGGCTCCATCACAATCCGGGCAGGGGAGGATTCGCATGTATTTTTCAATCCATTCTCTCACAGCCCCCGACTCAGTCTGGCGATAACGCCTCTCTAAATTGGGAATCACCCCTTCAAAACTTCCAAAATATTCTCCCTTCCCCTCCTCATTCTCCCAGCGGAACCGCAATTCTTCGCCTCCGGTGCCATAAAGTATAACCTGCTTTACCTGCGGGCTCAATTTGACAAAAGGCACAAATAAGCTGAACTTATAATGTTCCGCTAAGCTTTTAAGTTTGTGATAATACCAGTTGCCGATGGGGTCTCCCCAGGAGGCTATGGCACCGTGGGCGATGGAGATGCTTGAGTCCGGGACCACCAGATCAGGATCGATCTCCATTTTGGTTCCCAGTCCACTGCAGGTGGGACAGGCACCATAAGGGCTGTTGAAAGAGAACATTCTGGGAGAAAGCTCCTCGTAGCTGATTCCACAATGCACACAGGCGTAATGTTCTGAAAATAAAAGCTCCCCTTTTCCCACCACATCCACCATCACCATTCCGGAGCCTAATTTGAGAGCGGTTTCTAAAGAATCCGCCAATCTCTTGGCAATCTTCTTGTTCACCATCAGCCTGTCCACCACCACTTCAATGTTATGCTTTTTATACTTCTCCAGTTTGATCTGGTCCTCCACCTCCATGATCTTCCCGTCCACCCGGGCGCGAATAAAGCCCTCCTTTCTGATCTGATCGAACACCTCTTTGTATTCCCCTTTTCTTCCTTTAACCAGAGGAGCCAGTATCTGGATTTTCTTTCCTTTGGGGAGCGAAAGTGTATGATCCACTATCTGTTCTACTGTCTGTTGAGAGATTTCCCGTCCGCATTTGTAGCAATAAGGAGTACCCACTCTGGCATACAAAAGTCTGAGATAATCGTAGATCTCGGTCACCGTCCCCACGGTGGAACGGGGGTTTTTAGCCGAGCTTCTCTGCTCAATGGAGACCGCCGGAGAGAGTCCCTCGATAAAGTCCACATCCGGCTTTTCCATCATGCCCAGAAACTGCCGGGCATAAGCAGAAAGCGACTCCACATACCGTCTCTGCCCTTCGGCATAGATGGTATCAAACGCCAGAGAGGATTTGCCCGACCCGGACAGTCCGGTGATGACCACCAGCTTGTCCCGGGGGATCTTCAGATCGATGTTTTTTAAGTTATGCTCCCTGGCGCCCTTGATTCTGATACAATTCTCACCCAACTCTGGTTCTCCTCACAAAAAGGCTGAACTATCAATATACGAATAGACCGCCTATCGGGCAAGAATAAGTTTGCTGATTTTTATATATGATTCCTCTCCACTTTAGTTGTCGGACTCTTCATAAGAAAAAGAGCCTTATGTTGTGTCAGGACCTCAGTCCTGATACTTTTTTAAGCGTCAGGAGTAGAGCTCCTGACGCAACTATTAACAGTTGCTAATGTGTGAATTTGATTTGCCACAAGGAGCAAAACTTCGGACTTTTTCTACCTCTCCCCCTTTGTCCCCTTCAAGGTGAATCCCCTTCCTTCGACCCTGAGGTCTCAGGACCGAAGGGCAGGATGAACCTCTCTCCATTTTATGTTGAAAATCCCGCCAGAGGCGGGGAAGAGGGGGATAGGGGGTGAGGTCTTCAAAGGATCAACTTCATTAACTCCTTGAGAATCTTTTTTTCTATGGATCTCATTTGAGTTAACTGACAACTGACCTGCGGACTTATTAAGAATTTTAACCGCTAAAGTGGAGAAGAACAAAGAATTTTTAGCCATTTCATTTTTTCACCATTTTTTTGTTCACTTTTTTGCTATTCTGAATGTATAATAATATAGAGAGTTAACTTTAAATTATAAGGAAAAATTGTTCGAGGTAGCTAAACTAAGGACAAAAGAAAAAGCCGTTCTGGTAGGAGTAAGGCTTCCCTCGGTAAGTAGATTTACCCTCGAGGAATCCTTGCAGGAACTTGCGCTTCTGACCGAGACAGCCGGAGGAGAGGTCTTGGAGACCATAATGCAGGAGCGTCAGAAGCTCAATCCCACCTTTTTCATTGGAAAGGGGAAAACAGACCAGCTAAAAAGCTTGTCCCAAAGATTGGGGGCAAACATTATCATCTTCGACGACGATCTCACCCCGGCTCAGGTGTATAATCTGGAAAAAAATCTGGATATAAAGGTGATAGATCGGAGCTGGTTGATCTTAGACATATTTGCCAAAAGAGCCAGATCCAAAGAAGCCAAAGTGCAGGTGGAATTAGCCCAACTCAAATACCTGCTCCCCAGATTGACCCGGGGCTGGACCCACCTCTCCAGACAATGGGGAGGTATAGGAACCAAAGGTCCCGGAGAAACCCAGTTGGAGGTGGATCGAAGAAGGGTAAATAGAAAGATTCAAGAGCTGGAAAAAAGTCTTGTCAAGATCGACAAGGAAAGAACAGTTCAGAGAAAAAGAAGGGAAGACGTATTCAAGGTCACCCTGGTGGGTTACACCAATGTGGGAAAATCCACCCTTTTTAATCAACTCACTCAATCTTCTGTATTTGTGGAGGAGAAGCTTTTTGCCACCCTGGATTCCACCACCCGGCTTTTGAGAGTTTCTGCGAATGGAAAGCTTCTGGATGGCCTTAAGGTCGTCATCACCGATACAATTGGCTTCATAAGGAAGCTCCCTCATCATCTGGTGGCTTCTTTTAAATCCACCTTAGACGAGGTCAGGCTGGCTGATCTTTTGTTGCACGTGGTGGATATCAGCCATCCCGATTTTCAGCAGCACATTGCCAAGGTGAACCAGGTTCTCTCCGAGTTGGACTCGCTGGACAAACCCACTTTAATGACCTACAACAAAATCGACAAGCTCCCCCAGGCATATACTCTCGACCTCCCGTCTGCGTCACACCAGGAAAGTGGCAGGATATTTGTCTCCGCCATGGATAACATCGGAATCGGTGACTTGGCTGAAAAGATAACCGACTTTGCAAAGGGCGATTGGGCGGAGGCCTTGCTTTATCTGGGGGATGGTAACTCAGATCTGCTTCCTCATGTTTACAAGTTGGGGGTGGTAACGGAAAGCAAATTTGAGAAAGAAGGGATTCGCCTGCGGATAAGAGGGAAAAGGGAGAATCTCCAGAAGATAAGAAAATTGAATGGTGAATTGAAGCTGAAATTTTTGCCAACATGACGCTTTTTTGACCAAGTCAGACAAAATCTCCGATTTGTTTGCTTCCCGTTGGTGTTCTTCACCAATCCTATGAATCCTGCGGACGGGAAATAAACGGCGGGTGTCCCCCCAGGACTCTGTGGAAAGAACACCCGCCTGAAACAGGAATCGTCAACGGATTGAGCGGATTAGAGTGGTGAATATCCGTTTAATCCGTTCCATCCGTTGACACCTCTTTTGCTTCCCGTTGGTGTTCTTCACCAGCGAGAAATGAACGACGGGTGAAGAACACCCGCCTGGAGCAACAATAGTTCAATGTAGCGGAAGGCTTCAGCCTTCCACTCAGAATTATGGAGACCTGAAGGTCTCCGCTACATTCTCCGTTGTAAAAAATCATTCTATCAATAAAAGAGAGTTTTTTGCCCTGGAGACAAAAAAACAAGAGCCCCCCGGACGGGGGGCTCTTGAACTTTTCTAATCCTCTTAATCGAGGTTAGAAAGTTATTTGCGCTCCAGTGGTGTTGGTGTTGGAGGCGGACCAATCTCCGGCGCTGCCAATGGTGGCATACCTCCCTGATACAGGTATTGTATCAGATACATCACGTCCTCTATATCCACCGATCCATCGTGGGGCGGATTACAATCGCCTATGCATAGAGGATCAGGAGCAGGTCCCTCCTTCAACACAAAGTTGATCAAAAACAGCACATCTCCTAAGTCGAGCACACAACCCTCATTGAACACATTTCCTCTGCCAGACCACATGTCGACTTCAACCGATACCACAGGTTCGTCCGGATCATTGGAGGTTATCACCAGGTAACAGGTCTGAGTGTCGGGCGGAACCCCATCCTCACATTCCTCAAATTCGTTTCCGTCAAAGGTGAGGAACACATCGAAGAAGCTTTCAGGCTCAACTGTGCCCTCCTCCGGGCTAACTGTGAAGGGACACGGAGGGGCGGAGGGTTCGCCAGTCAGGTAAATGGCGAGGTCAGCAAGCGGACCGGCACCCTCTTGGTACGCGAAGCCATCCCCCTGCGGAGAATTTGACCACATAAACAAACAGCCATTGGGACTGTACGTACACTGAATCGAAACCCAGCCGTCCGTCAGCTCGCAGCACGGATCCAGGTCGAGCGAGAAGTAATAAGTATCAAATCCACTGTAGTCATCAAAATAAACGTACGACGGAACGACATTTGAGTGCGTGCAGACCACATCACTCGGCGGCATATTAAGGTGATCGGTAGGATCGTCCGAGTAGAACTTGATCTCGAACTCCATGCCCGCAGGGTCGCAATTATCCCAAGGGTAGACCGCGGGGAGGTACCAGCAGTGGATGTCGCAGATGGAGCCGGCAAGATCCCAGAAGTTCTCGTAAATCTTGTAGTCCGGATAAGTGCTGTTAGAGAATGACCAGCTTTCATCCGGCAGAAGCGGACGCTGGTAAAACAGCGAATCGCCACGACCGAGATCCATAATACCCGCACCCGGGGGACTCACAATCTTGCTCTCCCCAGGTTCCGGGGCCGCCAGAGGGGTTATGCTGCTCTTGTCTATCTGGCGAACGTCCTCAGACCCCGTTACTGGTGAAAAAGCAGCAGACCTGGAGAGACCCTTCGCATGTCTCTTCTGAACCTCATTTAAGAGTCTCTCTTGGTAGGTTCCTTGAGGTGCTCCAATAAGCAGAGGGGCGCTTTCCTCGATGCTTACCTCAAACCTCAGCTCTCCTTCCCCGAAGTTGTCCACTCTCAAGCCCTTGGCCATCTCACATCCGGGGATGACTCCCATGGACAGCAGGGAGACCACATCGATATCCGGAGCAAACTGCACCACCATATGAATTGGAACTTCTACCGTGTCATCCAGCGCTTTTCCTATGGAGTTGCTGGCTATCTTCAGCACGTCGTAGTAATCGCCCGGTGCGAAGTCAAATGAGCAGAAGCACAAGCTTACAGGATCAGTCCCACCAGGCGGCACCGTGCCGGAAGTGGGTAAGAATTCCACCCAGTTAACGGCAGGATCATGGCTTATCTCGTAATTGAGAGCCTCTTGACCTTCGTTAGTTATGAACATGCTGCCACACAAGAGTTCACCCTGATTAAGTATCAGCTCGAAGCTTTCTGGACTTACCGAGATCTGTGGCCCATAAACATCGATGGTCAGGTCGAAATTCGGGATACAATCCGGGCTGGGCCAGGTATCGATCATGATGTAGTAAGTGCCCGCGCTCAGGTCATAGTCAAAGCTGTGAGGACTACCGCCGGACTGCGTATAGGTGTAAAGGCAAGTTGACGGATCCAGCGGGCATGCATCGTCCAGAGCGATTCCGTTCCAGGTGGTGCCTTTCGGATCAAAAGTTATATTCACGTGAACCTGGTCGGTAACGGTCAACTCGTAGATAATATCCTCGCCGCCATCGTAGTAGCCCAGGCAGGTGTTGCTATAGTCGTTGAGCATCCCGCAGGTGGTCTGGTCCCGATCCATATAGGGCATATCCGCCGGGAGGTCGATCTCTATGGGCAAATCACAGTTAACACCATCTGGAGGTGGTTCAGCTTCTGTCACGGAGACTTCGAATGAGAAGTCCATCCCCTTTGCTGGTATCACGTGAACTGGGAACCAGTAGCTGGCGGGTCCTGGCAGTTTATCCCACCACATTTGTGGGTTATAAGACCCGTTTGGGCAATTTACCCACTGGTAGCCTGTACGAAGGATATAGTTGGGGCAATCCGGGGGACACTCGCCATACAGGACGACACCAACCGTATAAATATCGTCGGCCGTGGGACAGAAGTCAACGAACACGTCGTTGTAAGCATAAGGTAGGTCAAACTGGTACCAGACAGCATTCCAATCCAACACGCCCGGGCAATCGATTGTAGCGCCTTGGGTGGTTCCGTCAACAGTTGTCGGGAAAGTGCTGATGACTGGCGCACCAGTGCACTCATCATTGTCTGGTGGACCAGCGCAACTGATGTTCAGTATACCATTACCGGTATTGCTGCTGTAACCGCCCACCTCGATTAAGTATTCATTGCCCTGCACCGCGGTAAAGCTGATCTCCGACTGCACACCACAGAAGTCGTCGTTGCACTCAATCTCAGCGCCTAATGGATCGCACACGCAGCCGTCGTAAACTGCCAGCTTGGTGTCATAGCCAGAACCACACAGGCTGACCACGGCAGTACCGTTGCATGTGGCTGTGTAACAATACCAGATGTTGGGTGAAGTCATACAGTCACCCAAACCATCGAACGAAGCATTAGTCGTGGAGAAGGCCAGGTCTGTTACGTCACCGACTGCTTCGGCATTCCCGCAGTCATCATTAGCTGGAGGACCAGTATACGCGGTTATGGTCAGGTCAAAATCCGGTATGCAATCTGGGGTAGGATAGGTATCGATCATTATGTAGTAGGTACCCGGGTCAAGCTGAACATTGGAAAGGATACGCGAACCGCTGGAACCGGTAGACTTATAAAGGCAAGTTGACGGGTCTAGGGGGCAGTCGTCGTCTAAAGCCATTCCGGTCCAGGTGGTGCCTTTCGGGTCCATGGTTATGTCCACAGCCACAGCCGAGGTAACGTTTACCTGGTAGATCATATCCTCGCCGCCATCGTAGGAGCCGAGGCAGGTGGCATCATAGTCGTTGCCTCTGCCGCAGTTGGTCTGTCCCGCGTCAGTGTAAGGTAGATCTGCCGGGAGGTTGACTACCATAGGGTCGTCGCAGTTATCGCCAGGCGTAAGTACCGGGCACGGATGGTCGGTGCAATTGAGACCTGCATCCCAGGTGCCGCCGAGCACATCGCATTCCTCCTCGGTGACATCAGCACAGTCAGGGGTATAGGGGTCACCATAACAGCAGCGACCCATACCCGCTACGTCGACGGAAATAAAATCGATGCTTGCCTGAGCTCCATCGTACCCATAGTATCTAAAGCCCAGCTTAACGTCGTTGTAGGTGAGGTAGTCAGCAAGGTCGACATCCGCCATGTACCATACCCAAGTCTCAAATACTCCCACATCCTCTTCACACCACAGCTTGGTGGTGAAGTTATCGCCGCCATCAGTGGATATCCACACTTCCAGCTCGTAGTTGTCGTAGGGACTCACACCCCAGTAATAGCTCATATTCCAAAAGAAAGAGACGTGCCAGGCCTCACCCTTGGTGGTGAGATCGATGACTGGGCTAATCAACCATTCGTCTTGTGTGCCACTGTAGGTTTCGTCATAGAGGCACGTGCCGTAGTAATTGCCCTCATAAGGATTATAGGTGTCGATTTCCCAAGTATACGGGTTGTTTACGATCACGCTCCATCCAGTCGGAGGAACAGCACCTCCTTCGAAATCTTCTGTTAACAGCGCCTTGTCACTTGCGGTGGGAGTATGGATCACGTTTGTCTGACGTTGAGCTCTTTTGGCGTCCTCCGTGAAGATGGGCTCCTTCTCGATGGGGCCGGGTGGAGTATAGCCGGGTGCAGTTGCCACCACCGATGGAAGCTGATGCTCTAACTCCTCGGTTTTTAGTTCTTGCTGTGCACTGGAACCTGGTAAGAATAGATAAGAGCCTCCCCACAAAAGTGCCACGCCAATCGCTAAGATGATTAAGAACTTAGTTTTACTATTTTTCATTTCAAATCCTCCTGTGCAAAAACATGGTTGCTATCTTTTCCTCACTTCACAACTCCCCCTCTTACTCTTAAGAGCCTAAGAGCTTAGATAGCAATTGTTCAAATCTTATACTCGATAAAATCTCCTTTCAGTTATATCGGTTAAGAATTATTGGTTTTCACATTTATTCCCAATTCTTCTCACTTTGGATTTCAAGAACTTAGAGTGAGACAGGAGAGGAATATATAAAAAGAGACAGACTTATCTTCTTCAGAAATTCCCAAATTTCTGTTCAGTCTGCCTTCTCTTATCTGGAAGGAGTAAACCTAAACTTTTTACAATTACTTTTGCTTTTGCTACAAAGGCTCTTGTCAATTATAATATACAATGTATTTCTTGCTTGTCAAGAGAAAAATTGCATATTTTTAAACTTTTTTTGCCAATACAGGACTAAAATTGTCGCCTAAACCAGCTTTTGCCTGGCACTCAATTTTACCCTGAATCCTCGACACCTTCCGATTGTTGTTGTGGGGTACAGGCTTGTTGAAAAAGTCATTTTATGGAGAAGTTTTTATATAGGGACAGGGCTTGTCCTTCAGGATGAATCCTTCAGGATGAATCCCTGTCCTAACTCCAAGGAGGACAGCCACAAGGGCTGTCCCTACGATAATCTCTTCTTGCCGATTACGGAGACCCGTCTGGGAAAGCGTGTAAGGCACTTTTTCAACAGTCCCGGTACCCTTCCCCACAACATGCCTCATCAATAATAAAGATATCTAAACCAAAACTCATATCAGTGAAGGAAACGGTTCTAAAATTTGCCTTGCCTGTTTTGCCAAAACATGCTAAATTATAAGCGAAAAGTGATTTCCTGCATATTTTTTTGGTCTGAGGGACCGGTGAAGGTTTATGAAAACAAGTTATCCAAAATTCCGGGATGATCTGATCATCAGCCAGCAGGAATTTGAAAAGGTCACCTACTATGTGATAAAGGATCCCATCACCCAGAAATTCTTCCGTATCAAAGAATTTGAGTATTTCATCACTCAAAAGCTTAACGGAGAAACCCCGTTTGAGCAGATAGCTCAAAGTTTTGAGGAACGTTTCAATATTCGACTTCCTCAAGATACTCTGGATAAATTCATCCAGCGCTTAGAAAGCCTGGGATTTCTGAAAAGCGAGATATATGAACGGGAACTTGCCCAACTCCAATACCAGAAAAGGACTTTTCCGGGAAAGCTTCTTTTCATAAAGCTGAAGGGGTTCGACCCGGACCGGCTTTTGAACAGAATCTCAAAATATACCCGGTTTATCTTCACCCCCTACTTTCTGGTTTTTTCCTTATTTATCATTTTTCTGGCAATAGTTATCACCATCTCCAACTGGGGAGATTTAGGATACAGTTTCGGAGGGATTTTCAAGATCGCCACCATCTTCAAAATCTGGATAGCCATATTCTTGGTGGTGGTCTTGCACGAGTTCGCTCATGCTTTGACCTGTAAATACTTCGGAGGAGAGGTGCACGAGATGGGCTTTCTTTTGCTTTATTTTCAGCCCTGCTTTTTCTGCAACGTGAGCGACGCCTATCTTTTTAAAGAGAAATCAAAAAAGCTTCAGGTCACCTTCGCCGGGGCATATTGCCAGATATTCGTGTGGGCGGCTGTCACCATTTTGTGGAGGATCACCGCACTGGACACTGGACTTTCCAGTTTCCTTTTCGTGGTGGTCATCACCTCCGGGATAACCGTTCTTTTCAACTTCAACCCCCTGATAAAGTTGGATGGATACTATCTTTTAACCGATTATCTGGAGATTCCCAATTTAAGGCAAAAAGCCTTCGGATACATCTCGGCACTCTTAAAGAAAAAGTTTCTGAAACAGAGGGACTTAAAAATTGAAGCCTCCCCCAGGGCAAAAAAAGTATATGTCTGGTACGGAATTCTTTCTCTTCTGTATTCGGTTATTCTGCTTTCCTTCATCTCCATCAAGGTGGAGCGTTTTCTGGTTTCTCAGTTGGGCGGGTTCGGATTTATCTTGTTTTTGGTTTTGATTTTTCTTATTTTAAAACGACCTGCCAGAACAGCTCTGGTGGGAATATATCAATTCCTTTTTATGAAAAGGAAAGAGATGATAGTACCCAAAAAGATCATAATTTATTCTGTCATACTGGCGGCGCTGGTTCTGGTGCTATTTTTAGTAAAGATGGAGCTGAAGATAGGCAGCCCCTGTGAGATACAGGCTCTGGAATACTTCACCCTCCGAAGCTCGCCGGATGGAACCGTGACCTCGGAGCTATTTCAGGGAGGAAGCCAGGAAAAAAAATCGGTGAATCTGCTCAGGCTTTTTGCCGACGATTACACCAGTTTAAATCTGGTGACCAGGGTGAAGGAGGGTCAAAAGGTGGAGGTGGGAGAGAGGGTGGCAGAACTTTCCTCTCCCTCCTATCTTTCCGATTTAGCCCAGACCAAGGCGGCCCTAAGAAAGGCTGAAGAGTACTTTGCCTTACTTCAAAAGGGTGCCAGAAAGGAGGAAGTCCAGCAGGCAAAGGATAGGGTGGCTCAAATTCAGAGTGAGCTTAAGCTCAAAGAAAAGGAGCTTTCCAGGTTTTCCGATATGCATCAAAAAAATCTGATAAGCAATCAGGAGCTGGAGGAGGTGCAGACGGAGGTTACGGTATTATCCGGAAAGCTCAAGATCGCCAAAAATGAGTTGAAGATTATGAGAAATGGTGCCAGAGAAGAGGAGCTTTCCATGGCGGAGGCAGAGATAAGAAAGCTGGAGGCTAAACTTGAATTTCTGGAAGATCAGATCTCCGCCTCCCAGATAAAAAGCCCCATCCAGGGAGTGGTAACCTCCTTAACCTCTGGTGAAAATCTTTTGAGCATCGTCAACCTGGACACCATGCGGGTTTTGATTAAGGTGTCGGAAAAGGACCTGGATGTGTTAAAGGAGGGGCTTCCGGTTAAGCTTAAAGTTCGAAGTTATCCTTTTCTGTCCTTTTGGGGGAAAGTGGCAAAGATTTCTCAAACAGCAGATGTGGAGGGATCAAAAAAATTCTTTCCGGTGACTTGCAAGATCGAAAATTCTGTCAGAGACAGATACGCCTCTGGCGGAAAAGATTATCTTTTAAAGCCGGGCATGTCCGGATATGCCAAGGTGTATTGTGGTAAGATGAGACTGGCTTCTCTTTTGACCAGAAGGATCGTCCGTTATCTGAGAGTGGAAGTGTGGTCCTGGTGGTAGATCTGGTGAACAATATGGGGTGTTTGGAATACCCAAGACGATAATCAATGAAAAATCTTCTGTGGAAGGAGCAGTTCCAAAAGAAAAAATTCTTTCGGAGATCACAAAAGTCATTCAAAAAGACGTATAATAATGAAAAAAACAACCTAAAACCCTCAAGATAAGGAGTAGCAAATGAAGTCCTTACGGATCATCTTGATAGCGGTATTATTAGTTTTCATAGGAAGTGCGATATGGGGACAGAAACCCAAAAAGCCTCGATTTTTCCCTGCCACCTACAAAATGACTGCCAAGATCCATCTTAAGCCTGAGTATCGAATGTATGACAGCGCGGTGGCGATACTTGAAGAAGGACTACTATTTTACCCGGATGATGCGGAAATGCATTTCCTTTTGGGAAAGGCTTATCATCATAAGAAGAATTACAGAGGTATGGGGGAGCAGTTTGCCTTAGCGGAAAGCCTGAAAAGCAAAAAAGCCAAATGGATAAAGGAGCTCGATTCCCTGAGGACGGAAAAATGGACACACATGTTCAATCAAGGAGCCAAGGCTTTCAATGAGAGGGATTTCGATACAGCTTTAGACAGGTTTTCCACCTGTGCCATGATCGATCCCTCCGACTTTAAGAGTTTTTTATACACCGGATTGGCCTACACTGTGAAGGGAGAATATGAAAAAGCGCTTTCATCTCTCGAAACTGGACTCAAATTGGAACCGGATAATCCCGAGATTTTAAGAGGTTATGCCGATGCCTTGTTTTATGCGGGGAGACAAAAGGAGGCTTTGGAAAACTATAATGAAATTTTAAAAAAAGAGCCGAGTAACGTGGAGGTGCTGGTCAACGTCGTCTCCATTTACAGCAACACAAAAGACTTTGATCAGGCTCTTTCATATTCCCAGAAACTGGTTGCCGCAGACCCTACTTATAAGGATGGTCATTTCAACATGGGAACCATCTATCTGCAGAAGATCATACAGACAAACCTGGCGCTTGACTCATTAAAGGACGAATCCGGAGAATATCTTAAAGATGAAAATTCAACTGTTAGAATAAAAGAGATGACGCAGAAGAAAAATGAACTTTTAGCTTCCGCTCAAGCCGCCTTTGAAAAGATGCTGGAACTTGACACCACAGATCTGGAAGCTAAGTTTTATCTTGCTCAGGTTTACCAGGAGCAGGAGAATTTTGATCGAGCTATAAGTGTTCTGGAACCTTTGATCCAAAAAGACAGCACAAATTGCAGTGCCCTAGAGCAACTGGCAATTATTTATGCGAAAAAAGGAATGGGCGAAAAAGCCAAAGCTATGTGGCAAAAAGCCCAGGATTGTTTTGATAGCCAAAAATAGGATGGTTACCCTCACATTTTTTGAAGAAAAAGATGTGTAGGGGCGAACCTAAAGGTTCGTCTGGAGGGGAGTGGAGTTAAAACTCCGCCCCCTCTTTTTTGATATAGTAGAATTGTAAAGAAGAACTTTCGATTAAACCCTGCAGATAGATTTCCCTCAAGCAAAGGAAATTATCTAAAGGTTCAGTCTCAGACGGAGCATTTCATAGCTAAGCTCCATAACTCCCCCTATGTAGCAGATTGCAGTAAGTATGAAGCAACTTGCATAGAGCGGTTGCATTGTATCCCACCTTGTCTCTATCCAGTTTTTCAAACGCTGAGAGCATCTCAAAGCCATCTGTGATTTAACTTCAGTATCTCTTTGACTCCTAATCGATTCCCGCTCTGAGGTTCTTGAAGGGGTATTATATTTTTCCTCCCCTTTAGTCCTCTCCTCCGTTTGAAGCCACAGGATTTCAGCGGCACAAATTTTGCTTTTCTTCAGAGTTGAAAAATAAGGAGGTATGAGTTATCGGCTAATTGATAAGGAGGCTTCAATGCAATGCTTCTTTTATGGGACAACTCGAGACAAAAATAGCGAAGAGGGTCATAACGGAGTGGTTTCATTTTCCGTTCCCGACTTGGGAATAGTTTTCCGAGCTCAATATAAAGGCAACCCGGTTGAGTGTGAGTATGCCAGTCTTCTGGCACTCTTAGAATTTATTGAGATAAATCCCCATCTGTTTCAGAACAAAACAGTGGAGATCTTTGGCGATAGTTTTGTTGTGATCAACCAGGTAAATCTGCAGATGGTTTGCAACAAGGATCTGGAATCTTATCGGAATATGGCTTTAGTTTACAAAAAGAAAATCCCTTATAGTTTAAACTGGATTCCCCAGAAGGAAAATCCGGCTCAAAGCGAGCTTGCAATAAGATAAAATCCTCCTTCATCCCCTTCTGCCAAAGAGAGCCTCCAACGTCCCCCGGAGGCTCTTTTTTATTGACAACCATATTTCGATTCGCTAATTTGAAAAGAGCTCTGATTCCAGGTGTAACTGTAGAAGAACCATATCTTAAGAGGAACAGAAGCTGTTAACAAGCAATGAGAGGCTGGTCAAAGAAAATATGGATAAGAAAAGCACCTACCTTCAGTGGTTAAACAAACTTAAGTCCGGTTCTGAGGATCCTGCGGAAAAGATAGAGTCGTTATATCACTTCACCGGAGACGAAGATTTCTTGAAGGAGGAAGCCTGGAGGAAGATTGCCTCCATTCTGGTGACTGATAATTTAAAGAGCTTCAATCTGGATCTTTTGTATGGAGCGGAGATCAGCGCAGATCAGATTATAAACAAAGCCTCTACCTGCCCCATCAATGCAAAGAGGCGGGTGGTGGTGGTGTTTGACCTGCACAAACTGTCCGCCTTCTCCAAAGACGTGCTTTTGTCATTCCTACCCAAGCTTCCTGATTCAAGTTGCCTCATCCTTCTGTCCCCCAAAATTACCTCCCAAACAAAGTTTTACAAAGCTTTGGAAGAACTTGTCACCACCGTGGAGTTTCCCCGTTTGTGGGAAAATCGGACTTCAGACTGGATCACAAACAGGATAAAAGAACAGGGCAAAAAAATCGAAAGAAATGCTGTCCAGATATTGCAGAATCTTGTGGGAAATAATTTAGCCGATTTAGCCAAAGAGATCGACAAACTGGTGACCTATATTGGAGAAAGGGATAGAATAACCTCATCCGACGTGGAAGCTGTGGCGGGTCTGTCCCGGACCCACACTGTTTTCCAGCTAATTGATTCCATCGGGGAGAGGGATTGCAGACGATCGCTTTTGATCTTAAGGAATCTGATTTTAGCCGACGAAAAACCGGGAGGAATAATCTTTTGGTTGACCGAACATTTAGAAAGGCTCATCCAAACCAAGGAGTTCCCTTCCGGCTCCGGCAGGTCTCTTGCGTCTTTTCTTAAGGTTAAACCATTTCTGGTGTCCAAATATCAGAAGCAGGCACCGAATTTCAGCCTAAAGGAATTGGAGAAAGGATTGAACCTTTTATATCAAACTGATGTAGATCTAAAGTCAAATCTCATGCCAGATAAGATCCTTCTGGAACTTCTGGTATATAATCTATGTCACCTGTGAAGGTGAAAAAATTCTTTAGAGGGACAGGGCTTGTCTCTGTCCTAATACTAACTAGGACAGCTACAAAAGTTATTTCTACTTAAAGACCTCACCCCCTATCCCCCTCTCCATTTCATGGAGAGGGGGAATAAAAGGGGGAGAGGTAAAAAAATTTGGGAATAATTTTTAAGTTAATCTGTATTCTAACAGGCGGTAGTGTGGATGAACAAAAGTGAAGGGCAAGCGCCTTTCAACCAACAAACCGACGATGAGCTGATTCTAAAAGCTCAGAAAGGCGACCAAACTTCCTTTGATCTTCTGGTAAAGCGTTACCAGAAAAAGATCTATTTTTTGGCTTATCGCATGGTCAAGAACCATGATGCCGCAGATGATGTAGCTCAGGAGACTTTCATCAATGCCTATTTTGCCATCAAATCTTTTAAAACCGGATATAGTTTTTATACCTGGTTATACCGGATATGTATGAATTTGAGCATAAATTTCCTGAAGCGAGAGAAGTTTGTAATTCCGGAAAGCCAATTTGAAGGAGAGACAAGCCCGTTGGAGAGGGAGGCGACCGGGGTTGATTCTTTAAATCATTTAGCCTTAAAGGAGCTGGAGAATAAGATAGAAAGGGCTATAGACTCGCTTCCGCCAAAGTATAAAGCTGTGTTGGTATTGAGGATATATGAGGACCTAAGCTACGAGGAGATTGCCAAAACTTTGAAAGTATCTATAGGAACGGTGATGTCTCGGCTTTTCAGAGCCAGGGAAAAGATGCAGGATGAGTTGAAAGAATATAAAGAATATAAGGAGTGAGCAAGTTGAGATGCGAAAGATTTGATAAGCTGATTAATCTACTTCTGGACGGGAGACTGGATCAAAGCAAGGAAAGGGAACTAAAAGAACATCTTTCCCAATGCGAAAGATGCCAGAAAAAACTAGCTCTTTTGGAATCGGTGGAAGGAAGGGCGAAAAAAATTGAAATAGAAGAGCCAGCCCGGGAATACTGGGATAGTTTCTCCATTCGGGTAAGGGAGAAAGTCCTTGCCCGAAAAGAAAAATCACCTGTTGTTAGATTGAGGAAAGCACTGGAGAACATCCTCACCTTCTCTCCCTTGAAGATAAAGATTGCGGCTGGTCTCATATCGGTAGTGCTGGTCTTTATCATCGGAAAACTGTATGTGGATTATAGGGGACAGGAGATACTTCCCTCCAAAACGGTCGTTAAAACTGAGGAGCAACCACAGCTTGATATCGTGGAAATAGAAAAGAAGGAAGGAGTTCCAATAGAAGACAGAGAGAGACTAATACCTCTTGGTAAGCCTGAGATGGAAAGGAAACCTGCACTTGTGGATCAAAGGGAAGGAAAAGCAGTTCCCGAAGTGACAGTAGAGGGTAAAAAGGAAGCTTTGTTAAAAGAAAAGAAGATGCCCTCTCCTCCAAAGATTGCGGAAGAAAAAGCAGTGCCTGCTTATGCACCCGCTTTGGAAGATCAAATTCCCATAGAAATTGAAAAACCGCCTGAACAGCAATTTATATCCCCGGAAGCAGAACCCGTCGGAGCAGGAGTGGAGGAAGGGGCTGAGGAGAAGGTAGTAAGAAAAATGGCTGCTCCCAAAAAGAAAGCCCAAAAAGCTGAAAAAGTTCCCCAGAAGGGAGAAGCTGAGAGAGCGGTAAGCAAGGATGTTGTTGCTTTTACCAAACCACCTCTTAAAGCCTCTTTAGCTATGGATCAGTATGTAGTGAAAGAAAAGATACTCCCGAAGATAGAAGAAGATGACACACTTACGCAAGTGAATGAATTGACAAGAATAATACAGGTGTGGAAAGCATATATTGAAGAAAATCCCCTCGACTCTTTGACCAACCAGGGGTATCTACAGGTAGCTACCTGCTACTATCTTCTGGTTAAGCTTAGCCAGGACACCACAGTTATTTCCGAAGGCTCAAAAATTATAGAGGAATATCTTGACCAGATCAAAGATCCGACAGTTAAGGACAATTTAAGCGACAGACTGAAAAAAATAAAGGCATTGAGGAAAAGATGAAAATTTTTGAGGAATATTTCTTTTCATGACTTGTATAAGAAATAGCATTGAACTTTTGAACGTTTAAACTTTTGAACTCTTCTTTCTAAAGGAGGTCGGTCATGAAAAGAATATTTGGAACAAGCTTGATTCTGGTGATCTTCCTCAGTGCAATTGCCTGGGCTGACGGTTTCATCATTCCTATGCCTCCGCGTCCTGGCAAGCCTTTTCCCCCTGATCTGTCCATAAAATATCATCATGTGGACATAAAGATCGACAACCAGGTGGCACAGACAGAGGTGGATCAGATTTTCATAAACAACTATCATCGGGACATCGAGGGGACCTACATCTTTCCCATACCGGAGGATGCCTCTATCTCCAAGTTCTCCATGTTTGTGGGAGGCGAAGAGATCAAAGGGAAAATCTTGGACAAAGACGAAGCCCGAAGAATATATCAGGACATAGTTCGCAGAAAAAAGGATCCCGCCCTTCTGGAATATTTCAAGGATGGGATGTTTAAGGCTTCGGTCTATCCCATTCCTGCCCACGGCGAGACCCGCATCAAACTCTATTATTCTGAGGTTCTTAAGTTAGACGGAGGAATATGCGGCTATCACTACACCTTAAACACGGAGAAATTCTCCAAGGACCCTTTGCAGAGTGTGAAACTTACCGTGAACATAAACTCGAAGACGCCCATAAAAAGCATCTACTCCCCTTCGCATAATGTTAGAATCGAAAAGCAGGACGATCATCATGCCAGAGTAACCTACGTGGAGGAGAACACCCGCCCGGATAAGGATTTCTTTCTCTACTATACAGTTTCAGAGAAGGACATCGGCTTCAATCTTCTCCCCTTTGAAGATGAAGACCATCAGGGTTATTTCTTGGCTATGATCTCGCCCCAGGTGGAGGTTGCCGCGGACAAGACCTCCAGCAAGAACATAATCTTCATTCTCGACACCTCGGGAAGCATGAAGGGAGAGAAGATAAGACAAGCCAAGGGAGCACTTTCTTTTTGCCTGAACAGTCTGAACGAGGGGGATCGGTTCAACGTGATCGATTTCGATGACCAGATAAGAACCTTCAAGACAGGCTTGGTTCGAGCACAAAAGGAGAATATCAGGGAAGCGCTATCTTTTGTGGACAAATGTGAAGCCGAAGGGGGCACTAACATAAATGATGCACTACTCACCGGTCTGGAGCAAATCGAAGAGGCAAGCGGAGCTTCTTTTATTATCTTTTTGACCGACGGCCTGCCTACAGTAGGGCAGACGGACATAAACACCATTCTGAAAAATGTGAAGGGGGCGAATCAATCCTCAACCAGGATATTTGTATTCGGGGTGGGCTATGACGTGAACACCCGTCTTTTAGATCGAGTGGCTCAGGATAATCACGCCACCTCTGATTACGTTCGTCCATCTGAGGATATCGAGGTCAAGGTCTCCAGTTTCTACAAAAAGGTGTCCCATCCCATTCTGACAGATATTAAGCTTTCGTTTGGCAATGTGGAAGTTTATGATCTCTATCCCAACGAGCTTCCCGACATTTTCAAGGGATCGCAACTCCTTGTGCTGGGTAAATACAAGAATGGGGGACATGCCAGAGTGACGCTAACCGGTTCTACTCAGGGCGACACCCGCAAATTCAACTATGAGGTTAACTTTTCATCGGATGATAAATACGACTTCATCCCCCGTCTGTGGGCAACCAGAAGGATCGGATATTTGATTGACCAATTAAGACTTCATGGTCACAGCAAGGAATTGGTGGAGGAGGTGGTCAGACTCTCTAAGAAATATGGGATTATCACCGAATACACTTCCTTCCTGGTCGATGCAGACTACAGATTGGCCGCCGAGGTGTTAGCGCCGCAGGTGGGTTCAGTAATGAGAGACAGAATGAAAGTTGAGGTAGGCGCAGGAGCAGTGAATCAAGCCGAGGCTTTGAAGAAGATCAGTCAGGCGGCGCAAGCTCCTCAAATCTACATAGATGCAGAAGGAAAAGAGCAAAGAATCACCAAGATGGTTCAGATCGGAAACAGGACCTTTTTCAACAAAAACGGGCTCTGGGTGGATACCGAATATGAGGGAAAGATCGAAGCAATAAAAGTGAAAAGTCTCTCGGAGGCCTATTTCAAGCTTTTGAGCGAAGTCCCGGAGATAGGGAAGTTCCTTGCTCTGGGGGATGAAGTAATCTTCCTTCTTCGTGGCAAAGCCATCCACGTCTCCGATGAGGGAAAGAGCGACTTCACCCCATCCGAACTGAAGTCGCTTCTGTCCTGGTAACAACCATGTAAATGTAGGGGTGGGGCTTTGACTCCACCCATGAAGTGCAGGGCGAACCTAAAGGGGCGAACCTACACCTTCCTCCAAACCGAGCTGAGTCGTTCCTTTCGACACTGAATCTCAGGAGGGAGCGCTGAACGAAGCCACTCTGTCGAATAGGTCTTCGACCATATTCGACCTACAATGTCTATCTATTCTTTGAGAACGGACGGGTGTTAATTGCCCCTCCGTTTTTTTACTCCTGAGGCATGTTTGAGCGCATAGCAGAGGTTTTATGTCTTTGTGCCCCGCCAAAGGCGGGGCTACGCGAAAGGAAAAACAGATGTAGGTCCGAAATGTCCCGCCAACGGCGGGACTTTCGGACAATTACCTTTTTGAAACCTTACCCTAACCTTCCCCTTAAAAAGGAGAGGGAAGCAAAGCAGCAAATAAGTCGAATAGGTCTCCGACCATATTCGACCTACAACATCTGATCATGGAACTTCCTTCGACCCTTGGACAAGCTCAGGACAAAGAAAGGTTTCCGCTACATCGGCAACCCCACAAATGGACTAATAAAAAAGGCAGGAGATTCTATCTCCTGCCCATATATCCGTTCCATCCGCTTAATCCGTTGACCGTTTCATCCGCTCGATCCGTTTAATCCGTTGACCGTCCTATCCGTTTAATCCGCTCGATCCGTTATCCGCTTAATCCGTTTAATCCGTTGACCTATTTGATAAGCACCATCTTCTTCATATCCGAGAAATCTCCCGCCTGTATTCGGTAAAAGTAGATACCGCTTGACACCAAGTTCCCCTTCTCATCCTCACCATCCCAATCCACCAAATAGACTCCCGGCTTCATTTGCTCATCTACCAAAGTTCTCACCTTCTGTCCCACGATATTGAATATTTCGACTCTCACGTGAACAGACCTGGACAGACTGAACTGGAAATTTGTGGCTGGGTTAAAAGGATTGGGATAGTTCTGAGAGAGGGAGAACTCAGAAGGTCTGCTATCCTCGGAGCCTTGGATCTCCTTGACCCCGGTTCCGGTAGTATCAACTTTAAAGCATATAGACTCAAACTGTGGAATCCAAGTTCCGCCGCCCGCATAACTGTGACCAAACTGCAGCCGGCTGGAGGGTTCCCAGAGGCCAGTATCAATACAGATTGTCATGGTATCTTCCAACATGAAGGTCATGGTTGCAATAAGCACCCGGCTTCCCTCCTCCATCCCTCGATCATCAGTCCCAGCGGTAGCCAAGCTGAGCCACCAGTGAGAGACATATTGAAGCGGATTAGGAGCCACTCCCAGATCCAGAATCCTGGAGTCCCAATCTTCCTTATTATAGGGATAAGGTTTCTTGGATAGATCCATCATCCAGTTGTGTATCAGGGTGTCCTCATCTTCTATAACATGACGGAAGACGCTCAAGACCCAGGGTGGCAGGCCATCGCAAGCTGTGCCCACGCAAAGGTCATTATTGTACGAAGTGGTGCTGCAATACTTGCTGGCATTGCTGTGGGTGTAGAAGAGAGGAATAACGATACCTGCGATGGAGTCCTGCGTCCCATCTAACGGATTCAGATCGTGAGTTACCAACGTGTGCACCCTCACCAAACAGGGGAAAGATTCACACTCCATTGATTCATACGGAACAAGGTGTAACGTATCAGGATCGCCCAAATCTTCACCCCCTTGGGTAAGGGAGGGATTCAGCCAGAACAGCGCCACCAACAAAATCATTAAAAAAGAGAATCTCCTCATTTCACTCCTCCATGAATTATTGGTTAGAATTTCATTTTCCTATTTGAGAAAAGTCGACCTTGTTGTTTATTGCCTTTTGCCAAATCCAGATCCGCTCCCCTTTATTTAAAGGATCTGCCTATGATTCCCTCTCTTCACAAACAGCCAACTTTGTCATTTTAAACCTCACCTGGGCAATCCAAATACCCCTTACAGCTCAGTTTCCACCTCCCTGATTAGATTTTTTAAATGTTTTTCCTGCCTCACCTCCTTCGGATCTCGGTTTAAGGAAACATACTTATTAATTTTTCATAAGCCTATATAAGAAGATAAAATACAAATGTCAATAGAAAAATTAGATTTTTTTAAAAAAGTTGTTGAAGTCCGACATACCAATTCCGGTTGAGCCATCTTTAGAGCAAGAACAATTTTAGCAGGAAGAAATGATAGGGATGAAAAAAACTTTAACCTGAAGGCCGATCTTTACATCTTGGCAAAAAAGGTGATAAACTTCCCTTGGGTGGTCTACTGCTCCTTGTGGATATTACCATCTCTTATGGATAAGGCGAACACAAGGGAGAAAGACTAGGGAAGATGACATCCCAGCCAGCAGTGCATTTCAATCTCTTTGGTCCGAATTCTGGATCCATGGGACTTGTGCCACAATTTGATTCAGCCCTTTATGAAACTAAACAACTCAATAATCAAAAACTTGCAAAAAGCCCGAATTTGAATCCATAGAACCGGATCAAAATTAATACAAACGCAGTAATGATTCTTACATGTCATTCTGACCCCGCCTTTGGCGGGGGAAGAATCTGACTTCCACCATTCTGCATATCTACCTGAGCCTGTCTGCATGTAATGCCCAGTCAGACGAGAAAACTTGAAGCCAGGCAAACATATAGAGAGATTCGTATGAATGTGCGTATGCACTCATACGAGCATACGCATGTTTCGCTTCCCAGACGGGAGCGTCCGCTCGCTCAACATGACATGCAATGTGTCAACTTATTTTGTTCGTTTGCTATAGCACCAAATTTTTGGAGGTGTCCCATAATTGTTAGTTGGGCTTTTCCGCCAAAGGCGGAATGATTTTGGAGTTAACAGATAACAGTTCGATCCTGCATGTATTTTTGATTCCCATACGTTCCTTCCAAGCGGACGCTTGCCCCTCTGGGACGATATCCTCTCCCCTTGGGGGAGAGGACTAAGGTGAGGGGGCATTGGCTTCCCCTTTCTGCTGATCTTCTTTCCCCCTCACCCTTCCCTGCGAAGCATGCATACGCATCTCCCCGCAGGGGAGAGGGAATTATTCTCCTTGTATAAATAACTCTGGCAGAGATGGAAACCATTATTTCCATCGGGGAGGTCACCTCCTTCCTTTGGTGGTGTCCTCCCTATTATATTTTATCTGCCAAAGTTAAGCAACTAACAAATATGAGACGGTGCTAAATTTTTAATACGCTACCAAATAATTATGGGATAGCCATCTTACAGGCTATCCCATAACTTTGTCACACTGCCGACTCATGTTTGGCAAATTCACCAGTCAGCAAACATGGTGGACAGGATTAGAAGAACCAGATACCTGGGCAGTCCGGCTCAGGTCCACGTTTGTACAAGTAGCTGATTACAAACAGCACATCTCCCAGGTCTATGACTCCG